>JABAOC010006967.1_pt2 | contig 48462 bp, 75 predicted proteins | sample 7062161 | NCBI WGS metagenome assembly JABAOC01 (sample SAMN14538625, study PRJNA623070) | marine sediment metagenome | biome: marine biome [ENVO:00000428]; feature: marine pelagic biome [ENVO:01000023]; material: deep marine sediment [ENVO:00002113] | place: India: Gulf of Khambhat ... | reverse complement strand
GATCCGGATTCGATCCGAAAACCGTTTCCTCCACGCTGACCTCCACGCTCCGCTACCTGGAGAAGAAGGAAGGCGTTAACATCAACGTTCTCAAGGACCGCCATTTCCTGGAGACCTTCGGGGCTTTAAAGAGGAGGAGGATCCCGAAGGAGGCGATACCGGAAGTCCTGAAGTCGTTCGCTGACAACCCGAAACAGACCCTGGATGAAGTCATAAGAAAACTCGGCATGGGGGTGATATCCAGGGACGATCTCAGACTTATCGTTCAGAAAACCATAACCGAGAACCCAAATCTTGTCAAGGACCCGAGAGGGAAGAAGATCATGCTCGGTCTCGTTATGCAGAAGGTCAGGGGGAAGGCGGACGCAAGGAAGGTTATTGAAATAATAGAGGAAGAGATGAGGGAATAGGATTTACTTCTTGCAGTGGGAACGCCCGGAAAAATTTCTCTCAAAAGAAATGATCCTTACAGGGGAATTGCTCTGTTTTATTGTTACCACATCCCCCTCCCTGATTTTGGTGACCTGACACTCCTGCCCGTCCGCGCATACCTCCCCTTCCGGGTTCAGACATTTTACAGAAACAATCCCTCCGGGGAACGTGATCTCCCCTCTCTTAAGTCTCCCGCAGTAGGGAGCGATCCCAACCACTCCGAATCTTTTCGAATCCTTGAGGGGTTTTGCCCCTGCTGATTTCGCGTATGCATGCGACCCCCCGGGGGTGTATACAAGGATTCCTGAATTCCTCTCGATCGTTTTCTTCCCCTTCAACCTTAACTCCGAATCAAGGATCCGCCTCACGTAGATCGGGGAAACGAGAACGTCGTTCATTCCTATGTAAGGGGTTTTCACCCCGTTTATCCTGGTTTCCAGCCTGGGGAATTTCTGGATGAAGAAATCCTTCCCCTCCTTCCCGAGCAATATCCTCCGAACCTTATTCTCGAAATCCTTGTCGTTCGCCGCCATGTAGAAACCCACGGAGTGTCCGGGGTTTATCCCCAGGATAGGACACGAAAGGAAGGACTGGTTACCGAACAGGGTTCCGTCCCCCCCGATAAGGATCGCTAGATCAACATCATGGAGATTCTCATAAACATGTTCCACCCCAAGACTATTCAGGATCTTCTCAACCCTCCTCTTTATGTCCCTTCCGTAAGAGTTCTTAGAGTTTATGAACACCTTTGAAAACATGCAAAAACCCCTGTTAATTAAATTTATAAGTTTTATCAGTAATAAAAATTTGTGATCCCCATGGATCTGGGTTTCGAGTCGGGATTTTCGGACTTCGACGTGGACGTGGAAGAAGTCGAGGTGAAGAAGGTCAAGAAGTACGACAGAATATGGCACATCAAGGAAGGAGGAAGCATATACCAGAAGCCAACGATTCACGAGGGAGTGATGTACTTCGGGGCGATGGATTCCTGTGTTTACGCCGTTGATGCGGAGAGCGGGAAGGAGATCTGGCGAACAAAGCTCGAAGGACCGGTTATGGGATCTTGCCCTCTCGTTAGGGGCAACGTGATTTACATAGGTTCGTACGCTTATGATTTCTACGCTCTGAACAGGGAGACAGGCAAGATAGTATGGAGGTTCAGGACAGGCGGGGAGGTAATTAGCACGCCAGCTGTCTGGAATGATAAAATTTACTTCTGCTCAGGTGACGGGTACGCATACTGCCTGGATCTGGAAGGCAAACCAGTCTGGAAGTTCAAGACAGGAGACAAGGTCGCGTCCTCCCCAGCAGTGGCGGAGGGGAAGGTGGTGTTCGGATCTTTCGATGATAACTACTACTGCCTTGACGCGGAAACGGGAGAGGAACTCTGGCGATTCAAGACAGGAGCAGAAATATGGCAAGTTAATCCGGTTTTGATAAAGGAGGGAAGGGTTTATTGTTCGTCATTTGATAATCACGTATACTGTCTTGATCTGGAAACAGGCAGGGAAATCTGGCGATTCAAAACAGGGAAATATGGAAATTCGAGCGCTCCTGTTTACTACAAAGGTCTTCTCTACCACGGGACCCGAGACGGGATAATGTATTGTCTAACGCTCGAAGGCAAGGAGCTGTGGAGGTTCAAATGCAGGGAGGCAATGGACTGCGGTGTCGGACACGAGGGGATGTTCCTCTTTGTTAACGGCGACGGATTCCTCTATGCGCTTGACGCAAAGACGGGAAAAGAATTATGGAGATTCCGTACAGGAACCGTTAACTATCATTTCCCCACGGTCTGGGAAGGGAAGATCTACTTCTCCTCCTGGGACTGCCACATATACGCGATAGATCTGGAAGGCAAGGAATTATGGAGATTCGCTTCATCGAACCTCAGGGAATCCGAAATCCCTCCGACATACGGGGCATGGAAAATGGAGATCAAGAAATCCAGCACTGACGAAGAAACGATAGAAGATGAAAAATACAGGGAGAAGAAAGAGGAAAGCGTTTCGTTATCGGATTATCATGTTACCTCAGAATATTCAACCACTTCCGAATACAAGCAGAAGAGCGATTACGATACGAGTTTCGTGATGTTCGAGGATGTATTGGAAGGTGAGGATATATGGACATCGGATTCGAGGGATTTGAGGCCTCGGAGTTTGACGCTGAGATAGAGGACATAGAAGTCAAGAAGGTTGGGAAATTCGACAGGGTATGGAGGGCAACCCACGGAGGAAGTATCACCCAGAGTTTGCTCCATGGGGATGTTTTGTATTTTTCAGCAGCGGATTCCTTTGTTTACGCACTCAACGCCGATACTGGAGAAGAGCTGTGGAGGTTCAAAGGCGGCGACATTTTCATGTGTACACTCGAGATGCACAAAGGGAAGTTGTATACAGGTTCTTATGACGGTTATTTTTATTGCCTGGACAAGGGCAATGGCGAGGTTGTATGGAAGTTCAGGGCCGGAGGTAAGGTGGGTAGCGGACCTGCATTTGCGGACAACATAGTTTATTTCTGCTCCAAAGACCACTATGTTTACGCTTTGAATTCAGAGACTGGAAAAGAGGTATGGAGGTTCAAGGCAGGGGATGAAATGATGTCCGTCCCGAAAGTATCCAATGAGAAATTATTTATAACGTGTTTTGATGGGAATCTCCATTGCCTTAACAGGTTAACGGGTAAGGAAATCTGGCGTTTCAAGAGTGGAGCAGAGGCTCATAACGATGTTGATCTTCTCGTTTACAGAGGAATGGTCTTCTTCGCTTCCTTTGATGGAAATCTTTATGCAATTTCGGTGGAAAATGGAAAGGAGGTGTGGAGATACCGGGCAGCGAAGTTCGGTTGCGGTAACGCCCCTGTAGAGCACAACGACATTTTATATTACGGAACAAGGGATGGCTATCTGGTCGCTCTAAATATCGAAGGCAAGGAGATATGGAAGTTCAAAACAGGCGGACTCATCGAAGGCCTTCCAGTCATACACGACAACAGGATTTACATTGGATCCGAGGATCGTTTCCTTTACGTTCTAAATATGGAGGGGAAGGAGCTGTGGAGGTTCAAAACTGACGGTTATCTTTATGATACCCCGAAGATAAGGGGAAATCTTGTATACATAGGTTCCTGGGACTGTCATGTGTACGCGATCGATATCAACACGCACAAGGAGGTCTGGCGAGCTAATGCAAGCACCCTCGTTCCCGCCACAATCCCGCCCTCTGGAGCTGAATTCGAGATCCAAGTCAGCAAGTCATCAGAAATCGAGGAAGCGATATCAGAGGAGAAGTACAATAAGAAGAAGGAAGAAACTGTCTCACTCTCCGACTATCACATCACGAGCGAATACTCGAGCGAGAGCGAGTACAAACAAAAGAGCGATTACGACGTGAATTTCGTTATTTTTGAAGGAGTGATGGAGGAAAATAAAGATTTATCAGAATTAAAATTCGAACCTATGACCAAAAGAATCTAAATCCCGAAAAGCCTGTCGATCACGAGCTGGACGTCCCTGAAAACCTCCTCCTTCGATCTGTCCCCGTTCACCACGAAGAATCTCTCTTCATTAATCATCTCCTTGTATGCTTCCCTGACATTCTTAAGAAGCTCGACCTTCTCCAGTCTGTCGTTCGGAAGCGAACGCTCCCTCTTGAGAGAGATCTCCGGGTCGATATCTATGAAGATCACGACATCCGGCTTCCTGACGTCCTTGTGAAGGGATTTGATCCACTCCTTCTCGACCTTGAATATCGCGGATTCATACGCTATGGTCGAGTAGAAGTAGCGATCACAGATCACGTTCTTCCCCGCGTTCAGTGCGGGGGTTATGGTTTTTTTCAGGTGCTCGAAGCGATCGGCCGTGTAGAGGAGGGTGATCGCCTCCCCTGACGTGATCGTTGCCTGCCCCACTAGCCACTTCTTTATCAGCCTCCCTGCCGGATTCTTCGGACTGGGCTCCTCTGTGTAGATAACCGGGATCGCCTTCTTATGCAGATAATCGTACAACATCTTGGCCTGCGTTTCCTTCCCCGATTTGTCAATCCCCTCAAAGACAATAAACTTCCCTTCCATTTTGACCAATAGTATGTTATAGCGGGAAAGATTAAAAAGCATTCAGAAAAACAGGAACAATAAGAGTTTTTAAATTAATACTGCCATATATTAATACGTTCGTAGGTGTGATTGCATGAAAAGTTCCATTAAACCCGCTCTCTGTACAGCCGCCTTGGGATTGCTAGGACTATCCGATTGCGCATCAAAATTCCTGTACGAGGGCAATAAAATATTTGCCGTTAGAGGGGATAACGAAATTCGTTTTTATATGGACAAAAAGGAAATTACTGTCCTTTTAGATTCTGACACGGAAATACCGAAATCATATGTAATTTCAAACAACCCGGGTGGTTGGGAGCCCGGTAGAGGCGGTGTTGAGGGAATAATATTTGAAGATTCAGATTTGGATGGCGACCCCAATAGAACAATAGTGAAAATAAGATACTCTGCCGGCGGCAGTGATACCTTCATAGTTAAAGGGCCTCTGCGCAACGACTCAATCAGCAATATTGATTTTTATAACCCGGGAAAAAACACATGGGAAAAACTTGACCCCAACGCCCCGGACATTCCCGAGAAAAGGAAGACACAGTTAATCAAAATCTTCGAGATCGAAGAGGATGACTGTGAAAGAATTCTTGAGGCGTATAAAATCAAAAAGTGAGATCAATACGGTAAATTATAAAAATCTCTCCAGTTCATTGAGTGATTTTATTGTGAATTTGTATTTCCCCCTCTCTGTGTGACTCCTCTCGAATTCGTTTTTCCTTCTGATCAGAACCGCCTTCATCCCGAGTTTTTCCGCAGGCACGATATCAACAGTCAGGTTGTCCCCAACCATCATGGCTTCTTCTGGGCGAATGTTTAGATTTTTCAGAACGTCTTCAAATGCCCTTATGTCTGGTTTAAGCAAGCCAGTTTCAAAGGAAAATCCCGCATAATTAATATGCTCCATTATTCCCGATTCCCGGATTTTGGGGATATCTATTGCTATCGAGTTTGAGAGTATTGCCAGCTTGTGGTTTTTTCTGAATCTTTTGAAACAATCTATAACTTCAGGAAAAAGAATGAGCCTGGATTTTTTCCACGTCTCCTCTATCTCTTTGGCAACAGATTTATCATTTACTCCAAATTTTCTGAGCATATTAGTAACAAGAATTCCGAAATCCTCTTTGCTAACCATTAACTCCTCCTCAATAATGCGGTCGTTGTGCATGTTCTTCTCCAATCCGATTTTTGAGAGAACAAAATTATGCGGATTGAAAGGATCATTGTAAGAAAGGGTATTCCATAAATCAAAGATAATAGCCTTTACCATTTACATCTTATGGTGGCTCAGATTAAAAAGTATTCAGAAAAACGGGACCATAATGATTTTTAAAATTAATAGTCGTTAAGGATTATATGGTGAAAATAAAACCGTTTCTATACAAAGCAGGTATGGGTTTTGCAGGAGTGAATCTTATTTTAAATCTTATTGGCTGCTCACCCGGTTATAAGCATACATTCGAATATAAAGGATATCAATACACAGCGAATGTTTGCGATAATAACATCACCATAGATTTTGGTGAAGAAAAGGTTAATATTGAATTTGATGATAAATTGAATTTGAATTGGGAGAAAATCACAGTAAACCCGTTCAAAAAAGATTATATAGAAGACAAAAAAGATGAGGTAAGAAAACTTATCCTTGTTAATAATGAAAAAGATAATTTACCTAATGAAATTACGGAAAGTTTATCGGGCTTATATCCATTTTCTTTTGGTCCCCGAGGTAAAAAAGGCGGGAACATCGATTTTAGCAATATAGAAAATACTGTTTGGGAATATAACGGATTACTTGCTGATGACGTCCCGTCTGAAAGGGAACAGCTGAGGAATTTTGAAGAATTTTCTGAAAAATATGTAGGACTCTTCGAAGCTCTTAAAGATTCTTTGCAGCCCATTGACATGAATCTATACGGCAGCACAGAATTCAGGAGAAGGCAAAGGGAATTCGCGAGTGAACAAAAAGTCTTGGCTAATAACCAAAATTCGAAAGTTTTAGGTCTCCAAAATAGAAGAAGACTTTAGTAAGGCACTTTCTTTATCCTCAAAAGATACGCGACCCCGTTCGCGACCAGGTGTATCACGGGCGTTAGAATTACGAGAATAACGACCCATTCCCACTTCAAAGCGACCACGAAAGCCAGGAAAACAAGCATGCCGATTATGAAGTCCAGCTGATCGAGCAGCGGGGCGGGCTTCCCCCTGGGGATTCCGATCCTTCTTTTCAGAAAAGAGCCTCCCAGGTCCCCGGCCATCGCGCCCAGGCCGATCACGAATCCCATGAACGGCGACATGGGAACTATGTCCAGCGCGACAGGTGACAGATCCCACGGAAGGTAGGGGAAAACGATCATCTGGAACGTTCCGACCAAGGTGGCGATCACAACCCCCAGCATGAAACCTTCCCAGGTCTTCCCATTTCCGAATACCGGCTTTCCGCGGAACGTTTTTCCGCCGTCTATCGATCTTTTCCCTCTGGCGAGCATGCACAGACCGTTCGCTCCGTAGGCTGGCCATAAAAGCCAGACGGCCTCAACGAAAGTGTAGATGTCGATCATACGGCTCTATATAAAATTGGATGCCTGACTAATTAAGTTGATTCAGGATTAAGAAATTTTATGCAGGTACGTGTATCTCTTTCCTCTGTCCCCTAAGATCTGACACCAAATCATCGAATTCCTTTCCAAGTTCCTCTTTGAGTTGATTGATTGGAGGTATAATTTCCTTATCGACTCCATACTTTCCTCTAAAATCAGCAGAATCAGACTTGAAAAAATCATAAACAATATCACCTACCCCGCCCAATATACTCTCATTTAACTCCTCCAATGTGAAGTCTGCAGCTATTTTCCTCCCGCCCATAACCAATCTATGAGAAATTTGCCTATTATATTCTTTTAACATATCCATGAATTTATCAGGATCGCGATCAAACTTCTCTTTTAACTCTTCCCCTACAGCCCCTACAAGATTCATAGTTATCTGCTGAGCCATACTTTTCAAATCCTCAAGTGCTTCAACCTTGGGTTTTCCTTCGGCATGTGCCTTATCGAAGTCTTTTCCTATGCACACTTCCATATAATTTTTCGGCTCTAGGCGCGTATCTTTGAAAGCCTCGAAGTTGGAAATGGTCTGAAGAAGTGTTACCATTTCTACACCATAACGCGAACCGAACCACCACTCGTAAAGGGCATCTTTACTTACAGCAATATCTCCCGTTAGAGGATATCTGGGATCTGCCTCTATGAGTTTCATTTTCTTCAATACCTTTATAATAGGTTTTCCGAGTGTTGAGTTGACGCGTCCGCCCGAATATTTCTCAGCCCCCTCATAATGTGCTCTGCTATCAAAGGCGGTTTTTACAAATTTCATATCTTCATCTGTAACAATGGGCAAGGCCGTGGCCTCCATATCCTGAGGCGTCACTGTCCTATGGTCGTCGTCCCAAAAAACCAAAACTTCATTCTTTTCAGGCCTCTCATGCTCTTTTCCGGCCACCAGACTTGCGAAATACATGTTAAGTCCTTTGCCTGGCCGGGCAGTGAGATAAGGAGAATCTTCACCGAGATAGTCTAACAGAATCTCGTTAACTATTTTGCTTCCTAAGTGAAAATAATAGAGTCTGGGCAATTCAGGAAGTTGTCCCCTATTTCTTTCTCTCCTGTAGATTCTCTTATTTATGGTTTCCAACGCCAGAGAAAGTGTAGTAACGTTTTCTCCAGCGAGAGCTTTCTCCTTCGACTGATCCGATAACAACACGGTATTAGCGGCAATATCGCTATAACCTGAAAGATTAACTCCTATTGCACTCTCCACAGTTTTTTGGAGTATTCCTTGCTCCGTCCTGTGATCCTCCCTGTTTATAGTGGGCAATATTATGTGAAGTTTCCTTATTTGGGGCCTTCCTCTATATGCTTCAAATACCAAGGAAGCCGATGATAAATACCTCTTATCAAATTCATTTGAACTGGGACTTTTGTATTCGGCACTCATTTAACCACTTAATAATAGATACACTTTAAACTATTTAAATGTGTTCTAGAGTTTCACTTTTTGAAAATCAGCCAGTCTTTCTCTCCTGCCTTCTTGAAACGGAGGATCACGTATTCCCCTTTCAGTTTCTTCCCCTTGAACTTCAGAACGATCTTCCAGTCCTTCCTGTCGACAATTTCGAAAGTTCCTTTATCCCAGATCTTCACCTTCCCCGCTCCGTACCCCTCCGGGATCTTCCCCTCGAATTTCGCATACGAAAGTTCATGATCCTCGACCTGTATCGCAAGCCTCTTGACTTTCGGCTTGGTGGGAGGCTCTTTCGGGATCGCGAAGCTCTTGAGAACCCCGTCCATCTCCAGGCGGAGATCCCAGTGGAGGTTTCGGGCGTGATGCTCGTGAACGACAAAGATCGGTTTTCCCATAAATTAAAATTTATATACCCAATTTAAATTAAACTTCACATACTGACCGTTCAGGGGCCCGTAGCTCAGTGGTAATTTCGTGAGAAGCAGATATAATCTGCTTCAATCGCTGAAGAGTGCTCGGCTCGCATCCGAGAGGCCTCGGGTTCGAAAATAGAAACCTCCAGCGGGTTTCTATGCATCCAGCAACCAGTTCGAAACTCCCGACGGGTCCATATGAAATTCCTCTACGTAACGGATACGCACGGAACGCGGACGGTATATGAGAAGATGTTCGATCTGGGGAGAGGGAAGGATATCGATTTCCTAGTGTTCGGCGGGGACATCACTTCCGGAGTGAACCCGAACGGGCAGAAGTTCTTCCTTGAATCCTACCTGGTTCCCAGGCTGAAGGAATTCAGAAAGCATTTCGGTAAGCCTGTTTTCATCATGATGGGGAACGATGATTTCGAGTCAAACGTACGCATACTCAGAAGGCTGAGCAGGCAAAGAATTATCCGCAAACTTCACGCGAGGTATTACAAAATGAACGGTTTTAATATCGCCGGCTACCCTTTCGTCAACCCGACGCCTTTCCTCCTGAAGGACTGGGAGAAGACAGAGGAGGAGATAGGAAAGGATCTCGAGACCCTTTCGAAAAACATCAACCCGAAGAAGACGATCTATGTCTTCCACGCGCCTCCGTTCGGGACGAAGCTGGACATGCTCCACAACAGGGAGCATAAGGGAAGCAGGGCGATCGCGGATTTCATAAAGAGAGAGCAACCCCTTCTTTCCCTCCACGGACACATACACGAATCCCCAGAGGTTTCCGGAGTGACCAAACAGAGGATCGGGAAAACATTATGTGTGAATCCCGGGAACGGGAGGATAATCCTGGTGGATACAGAGGGGATGAAGATAAAAGAAATCGGTCAGGAATAATTTTTTAAATCTTTTTGGCAATTTAAACCATATCAAGGTTTTGTTATGAGCGATCTGATCGAGAAAAACATATGCCTGAAATGCGGGATCGTTTTTTCAAAAGCGAGTGAATGCCCGAGGTGCGGGAGCAAAAAGGATATCGATATCTACTTTGACATGAAGGAATAGTTTTATTTCTGTGATCTAATATATTATTAATTGTATGGTCTTTCAGACCCTGAACAGGCTCAAGTGGAAGGGGGATTTGGAAAAAGCGGAGATCGATATCCTCAGCAGGGGTTCCCCCGAAGACAGGAAAACCATTCCCGGGAACAGGGTAACAAATATAAAAAGATCGCACTTCTATTTCAAGGATAACGACCGAGAGACGTTTATCCCGAACCACAGGGTTCTGGAAATCCGAAAGGAGGGAAGAACGATATGGAAAAGAAAAGAATGATCGAGTGCTATCGAAGGCCGGCAGAGGACAAGTCCCTGAGGAACTGGAAGAAGGTCCGCCATCCCATGAGGGTTTTGTTCAACTTCCTTGTTATAACCTTCTGCAAGTTCATGCCGGACATAGAGTTCAAGAACAGGCTTTACAGGGCGATTGGCATGAAGATCGGAAAGAACGTGACAATAAACGGGACGAATCTGGATGTGTTCTTCCCAGAACTTATCGAGATCGGGGACAACACCATTATAGGAGGGTTCACGACAATCATAACGCACGAATTCCTTAATGACGGTCACTGGAGAAAGGGGAGGGTTAAGATCGGGAAGAACGTGATGATGGGCGCGCTGGGGCTCGTGATGCCCGGAGTGGAAATCGGTGACAACGCAAAGATCGCTGCTTATTCCCTGGTCAACAAGAACGTTAAAGCGAATAGTTTCGTCGGCGGCGTCCCGGCAAAGGAGATCAGGAACGGTGGGAAATTAAAATCAACTTAGTCCAATCCTTAAATCTCTCAACCATTCCTGCGCAACCTTCTTGGCATTTGAAAATTCTCCCTTTTCTATGAAATCCTTATATTCTGTCAGATACCAGTGCACATCCTCGTAAGGATCCAAATGATTAAAACTATTGGTGTCGCTTATTTTCTGAATCACTGCATCATAACGCATCTCCCCGTATTGGCGCATTTTCTTTCGGTAGCTGCCCAGATAATCGGGTATTCCAATTAAACTTATTACCATAGGTTCAAGTTTCCGGAGTTCAAGCTTGTAAAGTTTCTTATAATCAAATTCATCGTCCATCATTTTAGAAAGGTTCGAACTTTTTTAAACCCTTCGGAAATAATAAACATGCTTAAAAAATTCTCGGAAAGGGTTTTCTCGAACAGGAAAGCGCTCTTGTTACTGGCAGTTCTGAACTTCCTGGGTTTCCTCGTCGGAATGTCCACCTATTATCTCCAGCTCAGCGAAGCTCCCGCATACCTGTGGATCGTTATCCTGGACTGTCCCATAGCGGTTCTCCTTTTCGCTATTGTCTGCGCTTTCATCTACCTTAAACTTGAAGTCCCGAACGTCCTTGAGTTCTTCACTTCTGTTTACCTGATAAAGTTCGGGGTATGGACGATGTTGGTTCTCGTCCTCTACTGGAACTATTATTCAGCGGACGCGGTGATCGGGGCATCAACCTTCCTTCTGCATGTGGGGATGGTTCTGGAAGGTGTGATGTTAATGCCCAGAATCAGGCCGAAGAAATATAACACTGTAATACTCCTGGCGATCCTCCTCATCAACGACTTTTTTGATTACTTCCTCGGAACCGTGACAAGAATCCCCCCGGAACACCTCGGATTTCTCATGTACGAAAGTTTTGCAGCGAGCATTCTCTTGACCCTTTCGATATTCATTTACCAGAACAAACGATCCTGAAGTTCTCCCCTTCCTCTTGTGTTTTGAACTTCGATCCCAAGAACTTCTCACAAAGCCAGATGTTCGTTTTCACATGCTCAGTCAGGTCAGGGGCGATGATTTCCGATCTCCCCTTCGCAAGAGCCATGAAAGGAATCAATTGATCCGCGAGATGCCCGCCAACAGTGGATCCGTATTTGATCTCCTCCTGGAGCCTGAAGGCCGCCTCTCTCCCAACAACTTCCGCGGGCTTCCTCCTCTCTCCCACGTGATCACCCGCGAGTATGCACCATGTCGAGGTCTCCGCCCAGAGGACGATAACGGATCCGGGACATTCGCTCTCCACGTAAACAGGCTTCACATCCACTCCCTTCTCCTTCCTTATTACCCTGTGGAAACCCACGATCTGCCTCTCAGCGACCTTCCTCTCCTTGAGCAAAGCGCTCGACAGGGACAATCCGTTTATGCTCTCAACCTTCCCGGGATCCTTCATAACTATGGGATTCATCCTCTTCACAGGGTTTATCTCGAACTCCACATCACTTCCTCCCACGGGGTAGAAACCGTGTTTCTTAACCGTGAATCTCGAAAGAACTCCCATCCTCGAGAGTATGGGGAGCAGAACGTTCTCGAGATAGGGAACAGGAGGCGACCAAAGGCTAGCGATTGATCCTCCCCTTATTTTCAGAACTGTGTCATCCTTCCCGAAAACCGCCGGGAGAAGGACAGCGTAACTCAACAAACCGATTGACCCCGCTGTTTCGATATTAACATCAAAGGTCCCGCCCTTTATTTTTCCGGGGTGGAACTCGATCTCCCTCGATCCCACCTGATCCCCCTTTATCTTTGCGGAGCAGATCTTCCCAAGGGTTCGGACAGCCTCCAGATGCTGGTGACGCAATCCGGGGCTCGGACGTTTCGCCCGTATATCCGTTATCCTGATCGGTTTCCCCGTGAGGGCTGAGAAGGCAGTCGACAAGCGAACGATCGTTCCAGACCCACTTCCATACTCCCCCGGAATCTCCATCATATTTATTATTTGGGTTCACCAATTAAAGAATAATGAGAAGGAAACTCCCTTTCGTTACCCTGATAAACGCGGTGTTTTTCGTTCTGATAATAATAGTTATGAGCTATTTCATAGAATTCAAAACCATGATAGGCCCGGTTTTCATTGTACTGGGTTTCGTTACCCTGATCCCCCTCTTTATTGGCGAGCACTTTCACCTTGAATCCTCCTTTTCCGACATCCTGTTCGGCATAATAGACAACGGAATATTCATAATATCCGCCCTGATAGGAGCGGATCTCGCGGGGATTCTGGGCGCGATAGTGGGAGGAGCTGTAGGAAACGCGATCTCCGATGCGATAGGAGGGATATTCGAGGGCAAGTTCGCCAACTGGATGAAGAACAGGGGAATACCCCAGGAGAGGGAAGCCCTGTATTCCTCCATAGGGAAGCTTGCTGGATGCCTGTTCGGGGCAGGAATCGTTCTTCTGATAGTGTGGACGATCCTTGGGCTCTAGATTTCAGAAATTTCCAAAAAATTATTGGGATTCTTAAAACTTATCCAAAATTTCACATACACCACAAAGAGCCCCTCTAGTCATTACTTCTAATGCAACTGCCTGGTATGCGGAATATATGACAGTTAAAGGTCCTCTATATAGCCAGGCAGATTGTCGAGAAGAAACGGATCTCCTCTGTGGCTGTCAATAATTACTTGAGCAACTCCATAACCAGGTAATGATTGTCCAAATTTGCCCATATTAATCATTGTAATCTGTTAAGATTTAAATAACATTATTGTTCATACTCTTTACAACCCTAAGAAACCTGAACAGTCTCCCCGTTCTTGGGAGCTTCCGCCTCAAATCCCTGCTTACGGAGTTCTTTCGCAAAATCCTCCGGTTTCTCCCCGTGAATGAGCAGGATCTTCTTTGGCTTAACCTTTTTGTAGAACTCGATCAGGTGATCATGATCCGTGTGCGCTGAGAAATCGAGAAATTCCATCCTCATCCTAGGCTTGACCTCAAGGTCCTCATGCACGAACTTCCCGGTGTCGATCAAAGTCCTTCCAGCGGTTCCGGGAACCTGAAATCCTGTCAGGACGAGCGAGCAATCAGGCCTTTCGTACAGCCTGGAAATGTAATGAACAACAGGCCCTCCGTTCAACATGCCTGCCGTTGTCAGGATAACGCAGGGACTCTCTATGATCCTGTCCCTGTCCATCCCCCTCTCAACCTTGTGCGCCCTTGAAAACGCCTTCTGGAGTATCTTATGATTCCTGATGCTCTTCGGATGCCTCAGGATCGCCTCTGTCGCCCGGATCCCCATACCGTCCATGTAAATCGGGACGCCCAGCTCGTGAAGGATTATCAGTAATTCCTGCGTTCTTCCCACGGCGAAAGAGGGTATAACACATATCCCTCCCCCGTAAACTGTTTCCTGCACGATCTTCTTGAGGGAATCCTCGAGCTTCTTCCTGTTGGGGTGGTTGGTGTAGGAATAAGTGGATTCGCTTACAAGAACATCTATCCCCTTTAACTTCTTCTCCGCTCCTCCCATAAGCTGCGTGTCCATGAATTTCACATCCCCTGTGAAGAGAATCCGCTTCCCCCCGTTCTCGAGCAAAGGCATGACGCTCCCTGGTATGTGACCTGCGTGATGGAATTCCACGGAGGACGTTGTGAAATCCTCCCTCTCGCCCGCCTTGAGAAACCTCACGTTCCTCTCGAGCTTCTTTATGTCCGTCATCAGGTAATCCAGAGGACCTCCCTCCCTCTTCTGGAGCTTGAGCGAATCGCGGAGAAGGATGGATAGCAGATCCAAAGTCGCGGGCTCGCAGTAGATAGGCCCGTCATATCCCAGCCTGTAGAGCTGGGGAAGGAGGCCGGAATGATCAAGATGGGCATGCGAAACAAAAACACCATCGAGATTTATTTTCGGCTGGATCGGCTTCTCCCCTGACTGCACGCTGATCCCGTACTCCCAGAGAAACTTCTCGGACCCCGTATCTATCAACATCCCCATCCTGCCTACTTCCCTGCATCCTCCGAGAAAGCGCATTTCGATCATTACAAAACCTTTCTTTAGAATTTGTAATAATTGATTAATAACTATTTAAACCTCTTACCTGTTCTCCCGGTCAGATGGTAGCCAACATCATAGCTCAACATCCCCAGGAATATTATCCAGTACCCGGTCGCGAAAGAAACCAAAAAAGTCACGATCTCCAGAACCACCCTCTTCTCCAGAACTTTCGAAAGAATCCCCTTTATCCTTCCCCTGTCCGCTGGGTCGCTCAATATCTCATCCGCCACTCCCGCGGCAATGAATAACAAAAGAAGGCCAAGATCCACTGCCGGTAAACCCCAGACAGCAAGCGACAGGACCATTGCCAGAATCCCCACAACATGCGGTTTGCTGTCTATTTTTTTCGTAACCAAAACAGCTATCACGATCGCGAAACCCAGGGGGGCGAGCAGAGGATGGTTCACGAGCACGTAGGCGATCAAAATCCCATACGCAGTCCCGCCCGCATAGGCCAGAGATCCCGGTAACTTCAGACCCTCATCCACTATGAGGTCCACGAACTTCGTAAGAACCCCTATCCCAAACACAACGAGCAGGATCTCCATTCCCATCACAGAAACTCCGAGATTAGCAGGGGAAAAACAATCGTTGCATCTCCGTCAATCGTGATATGATTCGCTCGCTTGTTAATCTTCCCCCAGGAGACCGCCTCGTTCGTCCTCGCCCCGGAGAGCGAGCCGTCCCAGGGCTGAGAGGTCGTTACATACACAGCGTAATCCATCCCTTCGCGGACGATATTCGCCCCTATCGCGTGATGTTTCGATATCCCCCCTCCGAGGATTATTCCTCCCGTTTTTCCCGCGTTCAGGACGATATTTGCGAGATCCTTCATATCCCCTGTAACATCTATCCCGAAATCAGGATGATCCTGCTTGAAGAAATAGGTCTGCAGCCCGATAGCGGAATCCGTTATCCCCGGGGAGAAAACAGGAATGCGATTTCGTTCGGCCCAGTAAAGGAAAGAACCCCTGTCCTTCGTGAGTTTCCCCATCTCCCTCGCTAGCTCACTCGGGCTAGTGACCTTTCTCTCTCTGTGAATTCTCTTGAACAACTTCTGCATCTTTCTCTCAAGCAGAACGTAACGATCGTTAGGGACGATTATGTTGCCTATCCTGTTCATCCCCTTCTTCCGCAAAACCCTGTCATCCAGGCTGAAATCCCCTAGCAGGTAGGGCTTGAACGACCTGATGAAATCGTGTTCAATCCCTCCACCTGTCGTTATTATCACATCCACCATCCTCTTCTCGCACATTCTCGCGAAGAGCGAGCGAAGACCTGAAGCAACCATGTTAGCGGTGAAGGTAAGAAACACGACCGCTTTCTCCTTTCTCATCTCCCTTATTATCTCCACCCCTCTTGCCAGGCGCTCGGCCTGGAATCCCGCGGAGCCCATCTGCCCCACGATCTCCTCCGTTCTCATGCCCTTCCTGATGTTGAAGTCCTTTATTTTTTCCATAACAATCACCTCCTGAAAATTAGAATTAAAATTAACTTACCCTCGGGTCAGCGCCAAGAACCATCGAATGAAACCCATGTTTTTATTTTACCGTCACCACTTTTAAACCTTTTTACTCTTTCATCCTTTCAAAAGACGGCCTGATCTTGGATGTATCATAAATTATCGTGAGCTTTTTGATTCTCCCGTCATCCGCGAATTGAAAAACGTCTACGCACTCGAACGAAGTAGGCGTACCATCCTTTAATAACCAATCATAAAGGAAGTGACCGGCTCCAACAGATTTGTTATCGCTTTTGAGAATGTTCAGCAAGGTTATTTTCGATTTTGAGGTATCCTTGAAAAGTTCCCTGTAAAAATCGATTGCTTTTATTTTTCCGTACAGAGGCGAGAAAACTATCGCATCTTCCGTAAACAGTTTTATCATCATTTCGTAATTGCCTTTTTCCAAAGCATTCAGATAATCCTTTATTATTTTTTCAATTTCCATAAAACTAGATTGGAAGCTCTTTTAATAAAATTATACTCCAACTTTTCCTGAACGAAATTCATTTTTTATAAAACTCAAACAATTATACAATATAGTGATCGGCATGGATCTTGAAAAAAGACTGCATCTCGTGAAGAGGAACACGGAGGAAATTCTGACCGAGAACGAACTGAAGGCTCTCCTGAGGAAGAAGAAACATCCTTCAGCCTATATCGGTCTGGCGATCACGGGTAAACCCCACATAGGATACTTCATACCAATGATCAAGGTCTCAGATTTCCTGAAGGCGGGCTTCCACTTCAAGATCCTGTTCGCTGACATACACGGCCACCTGGACGACCAGAAGACTCCTTTCGAACTCCTGGACCACAGGATGAAGTACTACATGGAAGTTATCTCGGGCATGCTCGATTCGATAGGCGTTGACAGGGGGAAGCTCAAGTTCGTGAAAGGAAGGGATTTCGAGCTCGATCCAAAGTATACGCTGGACATGTACAAACTCTCCGCCCTGAACACCTTCGCCCGCTGCAGGAGAGCGGCCTCGGATGTCGTCCGTTTCGGAAAGGAGCCTAAACTGAGCGGTTTCATCTACCCGATACTGCAGGCGCTTGACGAGGTTTACCTCGAATGTGATGTTCAATACGGAGGACACGACCAGAGGAAGATCCTCGCCTTCGCCCGTGAGGTCCTCCCAACCCTTGGATACAAAAAGCGAGTGGAGGTTATGACCCCGATGCTCCCCGGCCTTCACGGAGAGAAGATGTCCGCTTCCGAGGAGAAATCAAAGGTTGACCTTCTCGACTCCCCGGAAGCCGTGGAGAGAAAGATTTCAAGGGCCTTCTGCCCTGCAGGAAAAACCGAAAACAACGGCGTTCTCGCTTTCATGAAATACGTGATCATGGTTCTGAAAGAGGATCGGAAGGAGAAATTCCTGGTTGAGAGACCTGAAAAATTCGGGGGAAACGTTTCCTACGGGAATTACAAATCACTCGAAAGGGATTTCGTTTCCGGGAAGCTCCACCCGGAGGACCTGAAAAAAGCGATGGCGAAAGAAGTAAACAAAATGCTCGAGCCGGTAAGAAAGAGATTCAAAGGAAAGAAAGATCTCGTCCGAAAAGCTTATCCTTAGAAACAGCTATTCAAGAATCCACGGAACGTACACAGAAACCTCTTTCACCCCGAACTTCATTTTCTTTACGGGTTTCTCACCGTACTTTTCCTTCGGGTAAACCCAGTATGCTGATATCAGGATGTCGTAACCCGTTCTCTCCCTCGTTCTCACCCTCACCCTCAGCTTCTTGACGTAATCGCAGATGTACCACTCCGGTTTCTGAGGCTTTACGTAATCCTTCCTCTTTATGGATAGAAGCAGCTCGAGCCATCCTTTCCGTACGCGCTCCTGCCCGATCTTCATCATCGCCTCCACATCCTCCTTCACGGAAACAATATCCCCCCTCGAAAGACCAACGAAACCGTATGGATACGGGTGCGAATGGTAGCCACCGATTATCTCCGTCCCCAGGGACTCGAACGTCCGTAACACACGCTTGAACGCGGCCTTGTTCCCGTGTATAACCTCCGAGGGCGTTCGTTTATCTGTCTGAAACGGGTAAACCTCCTTGACCGAAACGACCTCTGTCCTCTCCCCGTTTATCTCCCTGGTAGCGTTCCTGCCGAGAAGCGCCCCGTTCGTTTCCCTGTTGTACACCTCGACAGCGGAGGTGATGATCGTTCTGAATGTTCTCCTCTCTATGAAGACATCCCTGAAACCCTCTGTTTTCCTCTTCCCCCCGGCCCTTCGCTTTCTCATGCTTTATTATTGTCCGGAACCCGTAATAAATCTAGTTTACTCCAGAAAATTCTGCACACAAAGTTTATAAATGTACGCCCCCAACTATTCAGTAATGCTTAATGAAACAGCAAACGGGATCGAAGCTACGACTTCTCTAATCATTAGGCTCACCAATTGTTTCACCAAGCACGATACATTTCTGATGTATTGGTGATACATCATTTCAACCTTCTAACAACAACTTCTTAAAAACCTTCTGGTGCTGAAATGATCTTCCAATACGTTTCTGGGCTGAGAGAGGAGTCTGAGAATCTTTCCGTAAATGAAATCCTCGATTTCGCCATTAAGATCGCCGGCAAACACCTCAACGGAAAGAAGATCAAGATATTGGGTATGATAGCAGCCTACAAAGAGCCAAGGACCATAACCTCCGCCGTTGACCAGATCTCCCACATTTTATGCTGCCCGAAATCAACGGTATGGATGAACATGAACTTCCTGAAAGACCTGGGCCTGATAAAAAACGGGAGGGGCAGGCCGGTGAAGCTAACGAAGATCGGGAGGATGATACTCGAAAACAAAACGGGAGGAGGTGAAGAATGAAGGAAGTGGAAAGTAAAGTGGAAATAGTCAAATCAAGACACATAGACTTTGGCGTGTATGGTTCGGATACCAGATTCATATTCACAGGAGCTGACGGCGAAACTTACATAGAGAAAAAAGACTTCAACAACGATAAGGTTAAAGGCATCATTGAAAAAGAAGGCGGAAAGCTTTACTTTTGCTTCACCAAATATGCATTGGGAGGAGTTTGAATGGGAATATCTGATATACGCTATAGATTTGGAGGATACGGAACAGAGGAACTAATCATGTATATCAAAGGTTTTGGTATCGGAAGGAGATTAACATCGGATGCTCTCGAAAGACGATTTTTCTACGAATCTCTGGCAATCCAAGAACTGAACCAAAGGGGGCTGGCATATCCTCTCACAGTTTAGAATTGGAGAAGAAGCCTCTGAAAGTCTATTTCTGGCGATCAAACATATAATACCCAGATCACTCAAAAATATAAACATAGGACTTGAAAACTAAAGTAATTGAAAAGCCAGGGAATTCCCATGAAACTCGAAATCAACCCATGGGGGACAGAGGACGTGAAGGACTACGAGAAGCTATCGAAGGAGTTCGGAATCCAGCCTTTCGCTCCTCTCCTGAAGAGAATGAAGGAGCCTCACCTACTCATGAGGAGAGGGATTGTGTTCGGGCACAGGGACTTCAACAAGATCCTTGATTCGGTCAAGAGGAAGGAGAGCTACGCCATGATGACGGGTTTGATGCCCTCCGGGAAGTTCCATCTTGGTCACAAGATTCTCGCTGAACAGATCATACACCACCAGCAGGTTATGGGAGGAAGGATATTCCTGTGCGTCGCGGACGTTGAGGCTTATAACATGCGGCTTAACAACATGGAGGCCCTCCGAAAGACAGCGATAGAGGAATACCTCCTGAACTATATCGCTCTTGGCCTGAAACCGAAAAACTGCGATTTCTACTTCCAGAGCTCCCGCTCGAAAGACCCGGACCAGGCAAATGCCTTCTACCGCCTCGCCGGAATGGCCGCGAGAAAGACGACCTTCAACGAGATGCGCGCGATTTACGGAGAGATCTCACCTGCGAAAGTAATGTCCGTAATGATTCAAGCTTCCGATATCCTCCACCCCATGCTCCCTGAATTCGGGGGATTCAAACACGTGGTCGTCCCTGTAGGGGTGGACCAGGACCCCCACATGAGGCTGACGAGGGATATCGCTTCGCGGTTTGACAAGGAATACAAATTCCCCTCCCTCCCTTCCTCCACATACCACCGATTCATCAGGGGCCTGAAGGGAGGGAAGATGTCGAGTTCTGATCCCCTGTCCTACATCGCCCTCACGGACGACCCCGGAGGGATCAAGAACAAGATCATGAAGTACGCCTTCTCCGGCGGGAGGGAAACGATAGCTGAACACCGGAAGAAAGGGGGCGTTCCCGAGGTTGACGTGTCCTACCAATACCTCTATTCCCAGTTCGAGCCCGACGACAAAAAAATAAAGAGGATCTACGAGGACTACAAGTCAGGCTCGCTCCTCACGGGAGAGCTCAAACAGATCCTGATAGAAAAGCTCGAATCCTTCCTCCGCGATCACCAGAGGAAGAGGAAGAAAGCGAAGAAACAGTTAGAAAAGTTCCTGAAATGATTTATTTTGAAAGTTTCAGTAAGGATTCCAGAACAATCGGGAGTTCCGTTACCCCGTCATCTCCGCTGAAATGCTTCATATCGTGTCTGATTATCAGCTCGGCATTTATCTTGTTTTTGAATATGTCGCCATACTCCAATGAAACGTAAGGATCGTTATCAGAATGAATCGCAACGAAGTTTTCGCAATGAGATCTTATTTTATCCCAGTCAAACGGTTTTTCGAAGAAATTTTCAATTTGCTCAATACCCAAACCATCTGAAAAACCCGCGACCAGAACAGACCCCCCGACCTTCTCCCTTTTCTTGAGAGTTTCAAGGTATCTCAGAATCGCAATGCAGCCCAAGCTGTGCCCCACCAAATAGCAATCCCCATCCGGGTTCCCGACCGTTTTTGTCAGATGCCCCACCCAGGCACTCATTTTGGGATTGTCCGTGTCGGGCATCGCGGGGATAAAAACTTTGAATCCCCTCTTTTCCAGTTCATTTTTCAACCAGGGTCTCCATCCCTCGTTCGGATGCCCCCCCCATCCGTGTATCAGGAAAACCCTTTTCAACATAGTATTATATACCAGATAACAATTTTTAAACCTTCTGGGAACAATTTATTCTATGGCGCGGGGGTAGCCAAGCGGTCAAAGGCGCAGGACTTAAGTCTGAGGCTTAAGTGTTGAGTCCGAAAGGACAGTGAAATAACAGCCCTTTGAGAGATCCTGTGGCTTAGTGCCTTCGTGGGTTCGAACACCACTCTTTCCAGACGCTTTCGCAAGTCGCAAAGAGCGGTGGACCAGAAAGGTCCATTTCGAAAATCCCATCCCCCGCATTTTCAGATTTATTAATAAAGCAGGGTATAATTTAAAATATGGCAGTTTTTGGTAAGGATGCCGGGGCGAACCTGGAGAAGATCGCCGCTGAACTGATCAACAGGGTTAACGAGAACATCCGGAGGCTGCGTGTGCTGGACAACAGGGTGAAAGCCCTGGACAACAGGATCAACTCCATGGAGCAGAACACGCTCGTTCAGAGCAAGAACTTCCAGAAATCCCTGTCCGAGAGAGATGTTAAGATAGCTTCCCTAGAGGAGAAATTGCGGAAAACAGAGATGGCGATCAAGGAGATAGTGAAACAACTGAAATTCGTCGCCACGAAATCGGACGTCGAGGAACTTAAACACTTCGTTGACATCTACAATCCCCTGAAATCAAAATTCATTACAAAGGAAGAGGTAGAGAACATACTAAGTGAGAAGTTGCCCTAAAGATAACCTTTTAAGGAGGTAAAGCAAATATAAATTAATTGGTGGTGTTTGATGTTCAACCCTTTCAGCAGAAAGAAAAAGAAACCGAGCGGGGAGGCCCCGATGCCGGAACCCATGCCCTCACCAAGCAGGCCGAGAGGCGTCCCTACCGCAGAAGTGCAGGCTCTTTCTTCAAGAGGCGTAGCCGAACCCGACATCATAAGCACCCTGAGAAGGGAGGGATATGGAATAAGCGAGATAGACCAGGCAATGAAGGAAGCCCTTAAGGGGAGAGTAACCCCGGAAGGACCACCGGCCCCGGCGGGACCACCGGCACCAAGAGAGCCGCCAGCAGGACCTCCCGAACCGTTTGAACCCGAACCTTTACCACCCGCGGGACCCCCACCTACAGAACCTCCGAGAACCCCCATAAGAAGGGAGGAGTCCCCGGTTCCAAGCCCACTGGGGGAATTTGCAGGTGTTCCTAAGGGTGAGGATTTTCTTGAAAGAGAGGATCCTTCAATGAAAGGACCCGAATTCCCGGAAGAGGAATTCCCCCCGCCTCCCACGAGAAGAAGGAGAACGAAGGGAATTGACAGGAGAGAGATAGAGGAACTAACAGAGGTGGTGGTTGATGAGAGGCTCAGGGGCCTGGACGAGAAATTCAATACAATACAATCCCAATTCCAGAGGACCAACAGCAAGATAAACGCCCTCTATGAAGAAATAAGCAATTTAAAATCCTCAAAGGGCGGGGAAGTCAAGGGGATAGGAGAAAAAATAGACAGTTACAAGCAGGACATGAACGAGCTGAACGGGAGAATAGAATCAATGGAGCGCGCACTGAAGGATTCGCTCTCCCCCATGCTGGAGTCCCTCAGATCACTCTCGGAAACCGTGAAAATGCTCAAAAAGAAGGGATAAAATTATTTTCTAGGTGTCAACATGGAAGTTAGCAGAGTTGTTACGTGTTTCCTGAAGTACAAGGACAGGATACTGATAGTGAGGAGAAGCGATAAGGCCGGATCCTACCGGGGAAGGTGGGCGGGAATATCGGGATTCATCGAAAAAGGCGAGAAGCCCCTGGAAACCGCACTCAAGGAGATAAGGGAGGAGACGGGCCTGATGAAAGATAAAATAACTCTCCTTAAAAAGGGCGAAAAATTCGAGGTTAGAGACGATAACCTGAAAAAACTCTGGATAGTCCACCCCTTTCTTTTTGAGACCGGAACGGATAATATTTCGCTGGACAGGGAACACAAAGAGTACGAATGGATAAAACCCTCCGAACTAGAAAATTACGACACCGTCCCGGAACTTGATAAATCCCTCAAAAACGTTCTGTAACCTACCTCTTCAACTTCAGGGTGATCCTGTTTGTCCTGCCCAGATGTTCAACATCCACTATTCCCCTCTCCTTGAGGCTCGCCACGAGCCTCGAAACCTTAGCCTTTGAGAAATCCGATTCCCTGACCAGAACCCTCTGTATGGCTTGGCCCTTCCTCTCCGCAAGGATGTCTATTATCCTTTTCTCGTCCCCCTTCATGAGCGGCATCACGACCTTTACAGAGGACTCCCTGTGCGTCCTTTTTACATAGCCCACGGCAATGACGGTTATCAGGACGACCGCGATTATTACAATGATCGCAACATCGTAAAGGGACCCCGCAGCCGCGGGCATTATGTACGAAACCGAGAATTCCAGATCATCCCCGACCTTTACGTCCTCCCTCTCCCAGTAGACCATTATGTGCTTCCCGTCACTCAGGGTATTCCCGTATCTCGGGGTGAAGGACTCGCTCGGAACCTTGGTTTTAAGCGTCGCTGTCTCGGGCAGATAAACTATGGAGAACGCCCTCTCCACGGGAACGTCCACCAGGTAGAGCGAATCGAATTCGTAATCCTCACCGATTTTGTCAACATTTTCCCTTGTTTCGAAATCCAGCTGGACCTGCGTCTTGTTCATCTCCTCGGTATTCACAACATCGCAGGATATTACCGTTAACTCCCTTTCCATTTTAGTTTCACATTCAGCGGTCCCGTATTTGTTTTCAACCTCCAGGTTGTGCACCTCGTATTTAACCCTGTAATCGAAGTGCCCTACCTCGGAATCGAAAATCAGGCTAATGGTGTTCGCTGCTGCCATCTCCCTGTCCAGACGGGTCTCTATACCGTAGTATTCCAAATTCTGCGAGCGCACGGGGCATGCCAGCAGTATGAATACGACTAACGAAAACAGTAGGATTTTCGAATTCATAATTACCTATAGAGAAGAGAAGGTTTAAAAGTTTTGAAACTGTTTCACCGGGCTAACCGGCATGCGGAGAAATAACAATTTTTTACCCCGTTACAAACTCCTGGAAATTGCAACTGTTTCACAGGTCTGGACGCCCTTGATGTTCTTGATCCTTTTCTCCAGATCATCCATCTTACCTTCCTCATCCGGGACGAGTTTCGTGAACTTCAGGGCCTTCAGCCCGAACGCGACAGGTTCCTCCTCCAGTCTCTGGGGCTTCAGGTCCTCCAGATCTTTCCTGACCTGATCGAACATCCCCATATTCTCTGGTATTATCTTGAAAACAACGATCACATCCCCCATACACAACGCCTTCCTAACTTAACGGAGACGACCTAATACGTAAACCAAGTCGTCAACTTATTTACCGACGTAGAGCTCTGCTCTGCGTACTTTGAAACCTTACGGTCCTATGAACTTGCAGGAACCGCACATGTAGGTGTTCACGAGTTTTTTACACCTCTCACACCTAACGACCTTTTTCTTCCAGCAGCTAGGGCAATCAAACTCCACCCAGTTTTTCTGGGTCTCTATCCTCACACCGCAGCTCGAACAGTTCATGTTGAAACCTCGGATTATCAATAATATTGAACAAGTATTTATATAAATAGTTTGGATTCCGCTCGCTCTTCCAATAGTTTTAAATATGCTTCATATAATAATACTGATATGTAATCTGACGTAGATTCCATCTACGTCTCTCGAAACTACCAATGAAAGGAGGGATGACATGCCAGGATTCATTAAGTTCGAAGTTCCGAAGGATCTGGCTGACAAAACTTACGAGGCTGTGGAGATCGCGAAGAACACAGGCAAGCTAAGGAAGGGAGTGAACGAGACAACCAAATGCATAGAGAGGGGACTGGCGAAACTCGTGATAATCGCAACCGACGTAACTCCTGAGGAGATCCTCATGCACTTGCCCGTCCTCTGCGAGGAGAAGAAGGTCACTTACGTGTACGTGCCTTCGAAACTCGAGCTGGGCAAGGCAGCGGGAATCGATGTCGCTACCTCGAGCATCGCGATAGAGGAAGCGGGCGACGCGAAGAGAATTGTAGAGGACATAAGGAAAAAACTTGAAGCCATAAGCAAGAAAAAGTAAGGCGGAAACATCAAATGAAGCATATGAAATATGCTTCCCCGTAAAGTTTAGTAAGGCGTTTAACATGGCCGTAGCAGCAGAAGTGATCCAGGTCCTGAGCAGAATGGGAGTAAAAGGCGTGACAGCGGTTAGATGCAAGGTTCTCGAAGGGAGGGATCAGGGAAAGGTTCTCATGAGGAACGTTGTCGGCCCTATCAGAAAGAACGACATAATAATGCTAAAGGAAACGGAGATGGAAGCCGCTGGAAGGATCTCGCAGGGCAGGTGATCAGGGTGAAATGCTCGATATGCAAAGACACGATCCACAAGGGTCTGGGCAAGATGTTCGTGGGGAATGACGGAAAGATATTCTACTTCTGTTCCTCCAAGTGCCAGAAAAACTGGAAGCTTGGGAGGTCCCCAAAAAAGCTGAGATGGATTTCCCGCGAAAGAAAGGAAAAGAAATAGCTAACTTCCCGTAAGCCTTCTTTTAACCTCTTTTGTTGGCGCGTAAGTCAGTATTATCAGAATTATTGATACCGCGAAATACACGAATTTAAGACCCACCAGTGCGAGGCCGACCGAGAACACCCCTCCGATCACGAACATCACCACTATTCCCAGGAAAGGAATTTCTTCCCCTCCCCTCAGCAGGCTCTCAAAAAGAAGGACGATCCCCGCCAGGATGAACGCTATCATCCCGAGGAAGACGAACTCGCTCTCCGTGGTCACCAGTATGGTGAACGAGGTGATGGTGAGGCTTCCCGTTATAAATCCCTTCCAAAGGCCCAGCCAGCTCTTTATGTGCGAAGGATTATACTCCATCCTCATAATAAATAATTACTCTGAAAACTTAAAAAGAAAGTAAAGGGGACAGGAACCTATCCCACGTAATCCGTTTCCTCTTTGAGCGCTCTCTTTCTTTCCGCTCCCCTTGTCTTGAAGTTCTCCGCCATCTTGTCATAGAACTTCACGAGCTCCACATTTATCGATGGCTTAACCTTGTCCATCGCACCGCTGAAGTGTTTGTTCACAACTTCCTTCGCGTTTATGTTCTCCCTGAGGGCGTTCAGGCCAGCCTCCCTCGCGAGCGATTCGATATCAGCTCCCGAATACCCCCCGGTCTGTTTCGCCAGTTTTTTCAGGTCCACTCCCTTGAGAGGCATGTTCTTGGTGTGAATCTTGAATATCTCGAGCCTTGCCTTCTCGTCCGGGGCGGGGACGAAAACCTGCCTGTCAAACCTCCCCGGTCTCAGCAGGGCGGGATCGAGAATGTCCGGCCTGTTGGTCGCTCCTATCACGACCACGTTGTGGAGTTCCTCAAGGCCTGACATCTGGGTCAGAATCTGGGAGACCACGTTCTCCATAACCCTAGTTCCCATTTCCAGACCTCTCCTGGGAACGATCGAATCCATCTCATCAAAGAATATTATGCTCGGAGCGACCTGTTTCGCTCTCTTGAACACCTCGCGAATCCTCCTCTCGCTCTCCCCGACCCATTTTGAAAGAACCTCAGGACCTCTGATCGAAATGAAGTTCGCCCCCGATTCATTCGCCACTGCCTTCGCAAGCAGGGTCTTCCCTGTCCCGGGAGGCCCGTAGAGCAGAACCCCTTTCGGAGGCTTTATCCCGACCTTTTCAAAGGACTTCGGATTTTTCAAAGGCCATTCCACTATCTCCTTTAGAGATTGTTTCACGCCTTCCAGCCCTCCGATGTCCTCCCACTTGACATTCGGAATCTCAACCATCACTTCCCTCATAGCCGAGGGCTCAACCATCTTGAGCGCGTTCTGGAAATCCTTTTTGCCGACCTTCAACTTTTTGAAAATTTCCGGAGGAAGCTCCTCCTCCTTCTTCCACGATATCTGGGGAAGATTACCCCTCAGCGCGGACATCGCGGCCTCCTTTGCCAGAGCCTCGAGATCCGCTCCCACGAAACCGTACGTCACCCCTGCCAGCCACCTCAGATCAACCTCGCCTTCCAGGGGCATGTTCCTTGTATGTATCTGGAGGATCTCATCCCTCCCCTTGGTGTCCGGAACTCCTATCTCGATCTCCCTGTCAAACCTTCCTCCCCTTCTGAGAGCCGGATCCAACGCGTTCTCCCTGTTCGTCGCCGCGATAACTATTACCTTCCCTCTCGCTTTCATCCCGTCCATCAGGGAAAGCAGCTGGGAAACCGTCCTTTTCTCAACCTCCCCGGTGACCTCCTCCCTCTTGGGGGCGATCGCATCAATCTCGTCAATGAAAATTATTGATGGCGCGTTCTTCTCAGCATCCTCGAATATCTTTCTGAGATTCTCCTCTGTCTGTCCATACCACTTGCTCATTATCTCAGGTCCGGCGATTGAATAGAAGTTCGCCCCTGACTCATTCGCCACGGCCTTCGCAAGCAGGGTCTTCCCCGTCCCTGGGGGCCCGTAGAGCAGAACCCCTTTCGGAGGCTCGATCCCCAGTTTCGTGAAGAGCTCGGGATGCCTCAGAGGGAGCTCAACCATCTCCCTGATCTTCTGTATCGCCTCATGCAAACCCCCGATATCCTCATACGTTATGGTAGGGATTCTCCCCGTCTCTATCTCCATCGCCTCCTTCCTCAGTTCGACCTGTGTGGCGTCCGTTATCTTCACTATCCCCTCCGGGCTGGTGGAAACAACCGCCAGCTTGGTCTCTCCCGGTATCGGGGTGAAAGAGAAATCCCCCAGGCCCTCGACATCTATCCCGAAGCTCCTGAAGAAGTCCTCGAAGGGGCTCTCCCTCTGCCTCTTCACAACAGGAAAAGGCGAAATGATATCCCCCTTGAAAACAGGTCTCATGAAAAGGTTTTTCTTCAGAAGATCAGGATTCATCATTAATGTTATTCCCTTCTGGGCAGGAGCCAATGTGACCTTCTTCGCCTCCTTCGCATCCGCCTTGTTTATCTTGACCGTTTCTCCCACTCCCACTCCGATATTCATCCTCGTTATGCCGTCCATCCTTGCTATGTTCAGGCCGACATCCGAGGGATACGCGCGGACAACTATCGCGCCCGTCTTCTTCTGTCCCGAGAGCTCGACTATGTCACCTTCCCTGAGACCGAGCCTGCTCATGTTTTTCGAATCGACCCTTATTATCCCCCTTCCGGATTCCGCCCGGTTGGTAAGCTCCCCGACCTTCAGATTTATCTCATCACCTCTTTTCATCATGAACACCACCTCTCTCTAACGAAATATTATCAACATCAAGATATTCCATAACGTTCTTCCCGATTGTATTATTTAGGTCAGTTATATTAAAATCTTCAAGGTTCGTTTGTTTCTGCTCGATTTTCGGTTTCGGTTTCAGGGGTTCTCTGTCCCTTCCCAAAACCCTAGAAATTATCTCCTTCATGCTATCTCCTCATCCTTATTATGATCGAATGCTTGGTCTTGATCACCTCGATTTCAGGCTCCTTCCTCACCATCTCTATGATCCTCACGTATCTCCTCACCGTGAGGTTATGGATCCCCGTCCTCTCCGCGATCGCGTTCAGACTCAGAGCCTCCTCCTTCTCCTCCTCGAGTAACCGGAGGATCTCCTTCATTATCATCACAGGATCTCTCCTCATCCGAACACCTTACTATAGATTTATTACGTCTAGATACAGTATTTATATATTATAATATACAAATATGTACACTTTAAATATTTAAAGCTTTCTGCCTCGATGAAAAGTCTAAATCAACGAAATTCATGAGAAAAAAGCATAAAAAGACCAGAACTAAATTTCAATGGGATAATATGAAAAAATACACAAAGATTGGTGTATTTCTATTCTTTTTACCCTTTATTATGGGTTGTCAGCAAGAAACGAAAGAAATAAAAGAATATTCTGCTCCAGCAAAGCAAGAAACCCAAGAATACCCCGCCCCTGTAAGGACAGCGGGACACCCTGGTTCTGGAGAGTATAAGATAACCCAATCCATGATTCAAGGAGTAAGACCACGTGTTCACTTCAAACGTTATGAATTCACGAAAGATGATTATAAAACTGATATTATGCTTATTTGGGACGGTGATAATGAATACGTATATCTAGATCGTGGATGTGATAATACCGTTGATATGATAAATCTACGTCATAAAAGGGGAGACCCAGGAACTGAAGAAATGTTCGAATATGCCGATAAGACTTTTGCAAAATGGAAAAAAGAACTACATGAAAAATCCACCCATTAAAATTAACAAGCCATTTCAGCTCTATGCGATCTGAATGGTCAGAGGCAGTATCGGGCCCCAGTTCGCCGTCGATCTGTCACACTCCCCGAAAACCAGATCCTTGCACCCCACCACATCGTACATGTACGTTCCGTTATTCGCGTCCTCAGGGATCGAGATCTCGAATCTCTGGACCCCGAGATGGGTGTGGTTCAGCTCGATCTGTTCCTTTGTCTGGTTTATCCAGCTTTTCATGTCCGAATGCAGTTTCGGGCAGTCGGTGAAATATTCACACTTATACGCAGCCTTGGCAGCGAAGTCCATCGCCGAGGGGAAGGCCCTCGCAACGAACTTATGCGTTTCCTCGTCCCAGTCCGTGTTGTAGAAAACCACGTAGAATCTCGTTTTCTCCCCAGGCCCGACCTGGAACTCATTGATTCCGAATATCTTGAAGGTGAACCTCCCCTTCGGGATCTCAATGGTCTCGTTCTCCGATATGTTCTCGTACACGTATTCGGTCGTCTCGTTCAATTCCCCTCTCTGCACGCACCCGCTCGGGAGAACTATGAGAAACAGGACAACCAGAACCGCGAATTCCGCGTGCCTCATAATTTAAACTTCTCCGAGCCCAAATAAAAATTTTCAAAATATCAGTCAACAGGCGTTTTCCTGAACTTCACCCTTTTCTTGTATCTCTTCTTGTACTTCTTCTTCTTTTTGCTCTCGAAGTACTCGTCCTTGTCCACGCTCATTTCTTGCTCTTCCCCTTCTCCCTTTTACCTGCTTCCTCTGCCTTCGCTATTGAATATCCCCTGTCCTTCTCCTCGAACCTCATGGGCTTGAAAAAATAATATATCCCGACCCCTATCACCATCGCCACGTAAACAACCGCCCATATCAGTATGAAAACCAGGACGACAACCAAGGCTCCCAGGGCCGGCAGAACCAGGAAGGGTAGCAGGAACAGGAAAACAAAACCAGCGAATATCAGGGCCACGATCCCGAGCAGGAACGCCCCTGTCAACCGGAGGAAGTATCTCTTTTCTGCCATTCGCCTCACCTCTTCATCATTCCCCCTATGAGCATGCCCGCCGCGAGACTCCCCCCGCCCCTGTGGTTCGGCAGGTATTCAGCGAGCTTTCCTGCCAGCTCGCTTACCGGCAGACTCTGCACCCAGACCCTTCCGGGTCCTTCGCACGTCGCGAGGAAGAGACCCTCTCCTCCCCAGATCAGGTTCTTGATCCCCTTCACCCTCTCCACAGAATACGAAACCTCTGAATCGAACATCGCGAGGTTCCCTGTGTCCACCCTTATCTTCTGTCCCTTCGCAAGGTCGATTTTCGTGACCTCCCCGCCAACGTTGAAGAAGGCGATCCCGGGACCCTTTATCTTTATCAGTATAAGTCCTTCGCCTCCGAGCAGACCCGCTCCTATCTTCCTGGTCCAGGTCGCATCGAACGTGACAGATCCCTCCGAACACAAAAAAGCGTCCTTCTGCGCGATCAGTTGCTCCCCCTCTTTCAGCCTGAGCGGGATTATCTTCCCCGGGAACTCCGATCCGAAGCTCACCACACCATTCCCCTTCAGGCTCGAGAAATTCACAAGGAAGAAGGATTCCCCGGCGAACTTCCTCTTGATCGCGGACCAGAAGCCTCCCTTCATCTTGGTGTCCATCTTTACATTATCGCTCATGAAGATCAATCGACCTGATTCCGAAACAATCGTCTCTTTTTCATCCAGCTGCACGTTAAGAATCTGCATCGTGGTTCCCTGGAGATCGTATTTCATTCCGTCACCCGTTAATATTAATCTAATAATATAATCAGAGGATTTAAAAATAAAAGAACTGAAAACTCTATATAATTATGCTGGAATACCTCCTCCTGTTTTTAATCGTTTTAGTAATTGCATATCTCATGCAGGAAGTTGTGAATTTCGCCTTTTTCCTCCCCTCATTCTTCATACGGGACAAGAAATTCGAATGCCTGAGATGCGGGAAGTGTTGCAGAAAAGCGACACCAATGACCGAGGAAGACATGAAACTTATAGAAAAACATGGTCACAAGAGAAAGGATTTTGTCAGGGGATTCGGACCATTCAAAACATTCAAGAAGAAAAACGGTTACTGCATATTTCTCGGAATATCGGATAGTAAGGCGACATGTTCCATATACCCTTACCGCGCGAAGGCCTGCAGAGACTTCCCTTTCAAGAAAATATTCGGCTTTGAATTGAAAGACTGGAGATGCTCTTCCCTCAAAAAATAAACCTTTCGGCCAAAACCGAACAAAACCGAAACGCATATTATATACCTTCCCAATAATAAATCATGACCGGAAAGAAATTCACTGGACAGGCCTCAGCTTTGTTTGTCGTCCTGCTCATAATAGGAGGGATATTTTCTTACTACGCTTACCAGATCAGTCCATACCCGGCAGGAAAGGCCTCTTTCGAGAGGTTCGAGTCATGCTCCTCCCTCGCGAGCGCCTTCAGGGAAGCCAAGGAGAACATACAATCCTATTACATGCTGAGAGGCGATCAGATCCTAGGTGGAGTTGCTCCTATGGCAGCCGAGGCCGGGGCGAAGGCCCCAGATTATTCCACCACGAACATACAGGTCGCGGGGGTTGACGAGGCGGATATAGTAAAAACGGACGGGGAATACATCTACACGCTAACCGCATCCGGATATAGAACCGGGAACAGCAGACTGATAATAGCGAAGGCCTACCCTTCCGAGGAGAGCGAGATCCTGAGCGAGACAGACCTCGGGAAATTCCATCCCCAGGAGATGTTCGTCCATGACAACTACGTTTTAATTTTCGGTTCCACCTCGGAGGAAGTCCCGGTTATGGAAGAGTTTCCACCTACCCCTCCAGGGATGGCCCGCGAACAGATGATTTATCCCTACTACATGCAGCTGGCGAGCATCCAGATCTGGGAGGTGAGCGACCGGTCGAACCCGGAGCTGGTCCGTTCCGTTGACTTCGAGGGAAACTATCTCTCCTCCAGGAAGATCGGTTCGCATGTTTACTTTGTTATCAATTCCGTTCCCAATTACCAAATCCTGATGGAAACCACTTTCGAGGGCGAGGACATCCTTCCCCTCTACAGGGACCTGAAGGAGGAGGACGTCGGGAAGGACATCTCATTCTCCAAGACCTGCGGGTGCGCGGATGTCAGATACTTCGAGCCGATAAACCCCGAGAGGTTCGTCACCATCGCCTCGATCCAGATTGATGATCCTGAGGCAGAGATAAATAAAGAGGTGGTTGTTGGTTCGGGCCAGAACATCTACGCCTCCCTCGAAAACCTCTACGTTGCCGAGATGAACTACCCGTTCTGGTTCGGGTTCAGAGGGGGAGAGATACCCCAGGAGAAAACGATCGTTCACAAGTTCTCCCTGGATAACGGGGAGGTTTCCCACCTGGGCCAGATGGAGGCTCCCGGAAGGATACTAAACCAGTTCTCCATGGACGAGTACGACAACCACTTCCGCATAGCAACCACGGCCGGGAGGCTGACCAGGACAGGCGGGTCAACCTCGAACAACGTTTACGTTTTTGACGAGGATTTTGACATGACGGGGAAGATCGAGGACATCGCCCCGGGGGAATCGATATATTCAGCTAGGTTCATGGGAGAGAGGGGATATCTTGTCACCTTCAAGAAGGTCGACCCCTTCTTCGTCATAGACCTTTCCGACCACAGCAACCCCAGGATTCTGGGGAAGCTGAAGATCCCGGGTTATTCTGACTACCTCCACCCTTATGATGAGAATCACATAATAGGGATAGGGAAGGAGACAATCGAGGCCGAGGAATCACAGGGGGATTTCGCCTGGTACCAGGGAGTGAAGATGGCGATATTCGACGTCACGGACGTGGGCGATCCCAAGGAACTACACAAGGTTGTGATCGGAGACAGGGGAACGGATTCATACGTCCTCCACGACCACAAGGCCTTCCTGTTCGACAGGGAGAAAAATCTCCTGGTGATCCCGATCCTGCTCGCCGAACTGACAGAAGAGCAGAAGGAGCAGGAACCGCGCTGGGGCCCGCCAAGCGGAGAATACGTTTTCCAGGGAGCCTACGTTTATGATATAACGTTGGAGAACGGATTCGATCTCAGGGGAAGGATCACCCACTACGAGGACGACCAGACCTTCCTGAAGAGCGGATACTACTACTTCGGGGATCAGTACTCCGTGAAGCGATCGCTCTACATAGACGACATTCTCTACACGATCTCAGGCAAGAAGATCAAGCTCAACTCCCTAGCCGACCTTTCGGAGATAAGGGAGCTCGTTTTCGGAGTTGAGAGTTAAATCTTTGCTTTTTAAATTTCACCCCGAATTCTAGATTATGATAGATTTCGAGAAGCTGATCGATTCCCACCTGAACAGGGAGTTCAGGCCCAAGGATATCGGCAGGTATTATCCTTCCGAGATCGGGAACTGTCTGCGCAAGGTGTGGTTTTCGTACAAAAAACCAAAAGAGGTGGACAAGGAGAAGCTCAAGATATTCCAGGTAGGCCTGATGCTCCACGACTTCATTTCAGAGGTCCTCCGCTCTGAAAAAACCCCTGACGTCCGCCTGATACAATCAGAAGTCCCCTTCCGCCTTAACTTCCCGGAGTTCTCTGTTTCCGGAAGAGTTGACGACGTCCTTATAGTGGAGAGGGACAACCGAAAGCTTTTGGTTGAAGTCAAGTCCACCAAGCTCCTTTCCATGGTCAGGGAACCGAGCCTACCCCACGTGATGCAGATCCAGCTCTACATGCACGCCCTTAAGATCCCTGACGGCATGATCCTCTATGTGGAGAAACCCTCACTGAAGACGATCCAGTACGAGATAAAGTACGACCCAGAACTTGTGAAACGAATTCTCGAACGCTTCCATAACCTCCACTCCTCCCTGAAATCCGAAAAGATCCCGGATCCCGAGGCGAAACTAACGAAGGAGATGGAATGGATGTGCAGGTATTGCGAATACGTGGAGGAATGCGGGAAGGCTAAAACGGATTAAATTAATTTCAAACCAACAACCCCACACCCATTATAAGAACAACTACGAAGAACAACCTCTTTATCCAAACGTTTCCGATCCTGTCCGCATAATGCGTCCCCACGTAAGCGCCCGTAACCGAACCAACGAGCAAAGGGATGCCCAAAGAATAAACCACCACACCGCTTATTATGAAAACGAGTGTTGCCATTCCTGACATGAAGAACATCGATACCTTACGCGTGGCAGCGCTTTCCAGAAAGGTCTGGCCGAAAAGGAGTATAAGAACATATGCGAAAAATGTCCCGGATCCCGCTCCGTAGAACCCCCCATACATCCCGAGCAAAAACCCCGTAATTCCTCCGACAACATACCTGTGTTTTTTTATGAGAGACTTTGTTTTACTCAGTCCCATCCCGGGCTTTACCATTACAATCAGAAGAATCAGAATGGTCATGAACCCTATCACATACCTGAGGAGTATCTCATTAACCTGCAAAACCAGGCTGGCTCCTATGACTGCCCCGATCAGGGCAGGAATCCCCAATACGAATCCTATCCTGTAATCGATCAGCCTCTTCTCATGGAACTTGTACAGTCCTGTCGCAGTCCCGCCGAACGATCCCAGCCTGTTGGTGGCAACCGCCAGGCGGGGAGGAAGTCCAAGAAATATCAGTACCGGAATAGTTAACAAGCTCCCCCCACCGACCAGCGTTCCGAAGGAAGCGGCAACAAAACCTACCACGAAAACGATCAGGATGCTTACGGGATCCATAGTAAAAATTCGACCGGGATAATAAAAAGTTTTAACCGTAAGAAAAATCAATCACGTCCTCATCGATACTTATCCTCACCGAGGGCCAGCGATTTTCTTTGTTATCCGATTGCGCGACTTGTTTCACTCCCTTTTTACTGTACCGCCTGATCCTCAGGGGAACATACTTCCCGTCCATTTCCAAGTACATGGGAATTTTTTTCTTGATGAAATACCTGATCTCCCTCCTGGCGAGCTCCTCTCCATCCATTTTCAGAAACTCCTCAAAATAAGCGAGCTCGTTCTCAACGTAATCCCACTCGGAGAATTCCATGTTTAAACATTACCCGAAAACTTTTAAAAACCAGTAATAACCTTCAGATAATCCCTGTGCATCTCCAGTTTATCTCCGCCGTTCCGTCCACGATACTCACAACGCACGCGGGGTTACACCCCGGCTTCTCTATGTCCAGATCGATCCACCAGGTCGCTGTATCCGCGTTGCAGAAGGAGATGTCCTTGAGCGTCCCGTCCTTGACGCAGTCGCTTTCCGAAGCGATCCTCCTGGCCTCGAACAGGGTCATGCTTTCATTAAACGGGGTGATGCAGTGTTCATCAGCCTCTGTGAAATTCCTCCCGTCAGGCGTTCTGCACTCCCTTGGAATACTCCCTATTACTGGATACCCAGCCTCCACGCACTCGGTGAAGCTGGTTACCAACGGAACGCATGCATCCCCGTCAAAACATCTGCCCTCCCCGCAGTCGCAGATCTTCACTTCATGACTGTTCTCCGGAGAACAGCCGCAGGGCCCTATCAGGCAGGTATTCGGGAAATCCTCTGTCTGCAGGCAGCAAACTCCTTCCGTTACCGATCCCCCTGAATTCACGCAGGCCTGTTCCTCTGCGGTCTCAGCCGGAAAATACGTGACACACCCGCTCACAACCACTGCCAGAACCAACACCACCAAGATCATTACGGCCCTCATAAATTATAATTAATCCTATTTAATTAATAAATTAAGAAGCCCCTGGATAACTACATCTCAATATTTTAAAAAGGGGAGCAACGCCGCTAAAAACCGGAAAATGTTTAAACAAAGGTTTAAACATAACAATAAAACCGACCCCGAACAAATTCTAATCATGGCAAAGTCCACGACCCTTGACAAGGTCGCCAAAGTTCTCGACAAGGCTGCCAAACTTCTGAGAGGCCCGTACAAGGTCGCCTCAGCAGGGGTGGTCGCGGCCGTGATCGGCGGGATAATAAAGCTCCAGGCGCTCACCCAGACCTTCCCCGAGCCCTTCGACACAGTTGGAAACGTTGTAATATTCGTCGCTGTTCTAATGGTCGTGCTGGACATCTCCAGGGGCGGGCTGCTGGACTGAGCATCGATAGTATGGACTAAAACTTTAAAAGTCTTATTTACTAAAAGATATATATGAATTCGGAATATATCATTTCAAAAGATCAGATAAAATGGATAAACAGAAAATATGGAGGAGGCCTGAGAAGTGACGCGGAAATAGAGAGTGCCCTCCACCTGGGTAAGGGGAAATCCGCTTTCCGCAAGATAGCGTATTTGTGGAGGGCTATTCTTGTAGGACATCCATTCACCGACGGAAACAAGAGAACCGCGCTCATTACGGCTTTAACCATGTTAAAGGCCTGTAAAATCAAAACAGGTAAGAAGGTTAATGAGAACCTGGTTTCCGGAATAAGGAAAATAGCCGGGGAGAATGTAACAAACGTTAACAGAATAGAGAGGTTGATAAGGTATGCGGTTACGGGAGATTGAGAGGATAATGAAGGAAAACGAGAAGTACGCGAAGATGCTGGAAGAATTTGATAGAACAGGGAATCTCCCCCTGGAGAAGATCCTCCGCTCCTTCACGATCCGACGTTCCACTTTCAAGGCCCTGAAAAATGAATCAAAAAGAACAGGCAAATCCATGAGTAACATCTTGGACGAGCTCGTGGAGAAGAAATTATCCTGATGGATTCCATTAATCCCTCCTAGGAAGGATTGCCACTCACTATAAACAGGAATCCGGGTTTGACTCTTTCAATAACATAAATTCTTAAGAACACTACCCAATCTTTCGAACACGCTTTCCAAATACATTTCCCTAAAATTTTCTTTTAAATATTTATCTGCATCTTCAGATGACATACCTTCCATCTCCCCCTCCATCTCTTTACATGATTCTTTGAGTTTCAACCAAATTTCCTTATCCACGGAGTAAATTCCAGGTCCGTTTTTACAAGTTTTGCAAATTGGAACAAGAGCACTCAACATTTCCTCATCCATGCTTTTTATCCCCTCTGATACATTTTCAATACCAAGTTTCGTACCCTGCCAACAGTTATAATCACCATTAATCAGGCCTTCTAAATAACTTTTAAAAATAGTCATATATTCTTTACAGGAACTGCAGTAATCCACCAGTTTTTTCTCCTCATTCATTCACCATTTATAAATCTGACCCTAAATGAAAGAAACAGAAAACGACGCTTGGTTTTGACTCATTAAAAAAGAAAAAAACGGAGCTTTAAGCTCCGTAACCTGCCGGTGTCGCGTGAGCATCCCATAGATGCCCTCCGTCATACGTCCCGTGGCTCATTATCACTTCGAACTGCCCCCAGATACAGTATCCTCCTTCTTCCCAGTTTGGGTTTGTATCGTCACAGGGCAATCCAATCCATTTGTACATGTAATGCCAGGTCTCTCCCGAACCTCCGGGAACCATCCCGTTCCATTCGTTGCTGAGCCACGCCCTGTAGGGCGGGTTCGACCATCCTTCCTCGTTGCCCCTGTCCCATTCCGAGTTCCACTTCATGAGCAACATGTCATCCGCGTAAGGTCCGAGATAGGCCGTACACCAGGCCTCATCCCCGATTTTATCCATGCACCAGCTCCAGCCCGTTCCCACGAAAACCCTCGCCTTCCTGTTGTAGCCCGCATCATCGAAACCGCCCGCAGCCACGGTTCCGATCGCAAGCACCAGGGCAACCGCAATCGCTCCAAGAACCAACCTTCCTTTCATAAACTAACACCCCCGTAGTTTACATTTAGACCTTGAGGGAAAGTTTTAAAAAACCAGCGTTTAAACAAATGTTTAAACATTAGCACGCTGCTTCTGAATGGTGTGAATATTACCCATTTCCCTGTAGATATACAGAGAAGCTATCACTATCAGTGTTGAGGGAAGACCGATGGCGATCCTCTGGAAGAGGCCGGGATAGGGGAAGACGGGATCGAGCTCGAGATGTATGTAGCCGAAAACCACTCCCAGTATGATAAAGACAACGAACAAGTAAAGCATGAAATTCTTTCCCTCCTTCCTGAACCCTCCCCCTGTAAGCTCATGTATCACGAACAGGATGATGCCGAACAAACCAAGCACGAGAGGCGACTCACTCACAAACTGGTGGGTCACGCCTATCACGCTCACATTCACACATCCCGGATCGCAGGGGAACAAACCCACACACGCCACGCTGATCCCTGAAAGGATGATAAGGAAAGAGCCTATCCTCCCCGCCCAGTTTTCAGCGTAATTCCTGTAAAGTCCGATCCCGAAAAGGAACATGAAGAACCCGAACAGGAAGAACAGGATGTTCGCCTGCAGCATGATAGGGCTGTCAACAGCTCCCTGCTTGCTCACCACATCATCAAAATGATTGTATCCGGGGAAAAAGAAGCCCAGTGGAACAGCGATCACCAGAAAAATCGCGGAGCTCAGCAAACCCGACAATATAAGAAACCTCTCAAGCCTGGGATTCATAATTATATTTTTCTCTGAATGATATATATGCCGATTCCTGATAACCCGGGCATTATTTTATCCATTGCTCTTCTCATAACATTTCTTACAGAAATACTCCCAAGCCTGTGAAGGATATAATTGGACAACTACAGTCGAGTCCTTTCCACATATCTTGCATGTATTATGCATAAGAAATTTTCCTGCTGCTTTTTCGATACTCATAATTTTTCTTCTCTAACAATATATTGGATCCGCAGACATAAAAGGACCTTCTGTATAGGCAGCCCTGAAAATATCAAACTTTTCGAAAGTTTACCAACCTAAGAATTAGTCCCTTCTCTTGCTGAAACACTCTCTGCAGTAAACAGGTCTGCCTTCTGTTGGCTTGAAAGGAACTTCGCACTCTTGTCCACAATCAGCACAAACCGCTTTGTGCATTTCTCGCGGTCCGAAATCTCTCCTGAAACCTCTCCCGCCTGAGTCATTTCCTCTCCTGTTTGAACCATGTCTTTTGAAATCTCTCATACTCAATCTCCTTTTAACAATGCAGAAGGAAGGAATCCTCCCGCATTATCGTTTGTATTGGGGTTACATGCTTATAAATGCATAAGGGAGGTTTAGCCTTTAAATCAAAGTTCCGAGCTGTCTGCGACTTTAGCATCAATGAGCAAACGATATTTATCAATTATACTTCTTATTGCTTCCTTATTTGTTACTTTTATCACTTTCAGTGGATGCTCGAAGAAAGAGGTCAGGGTTGGATCTAAACTTTTCATTATGTATAAAACTCCATCATCACCCAGATGAAAAGTATAGGGACGTTTTTCCAAAATCTCATTATCGACACAGGAGGAGTCTGTGCTGATTATAAACCCCTCGTAATTAAAAATTTTCATATGTGTAAATTGTTAGAAAGATTTTTAACCGTTGATTAAGCTCTGAGGCTGGTTTTGAAGGGAGTGTGAATTTTTAACTACTATTAAGTTTATAAATCCTTTTATGAAAATATTATCCATGAGTTCAAAAGATTCAGGAGAAATTCCATGGTATTTGTTAGGGTTTGTATCCCAAAATCCAGGACATCTTGATAGTGAAGGTTTATTTGAAAATGCGTCACAATACTCAGAGCTTTTTGGTCCTGGGAAAATAACGAGAGAAGTCTATAACGATGCCTTGCAGGAAGCACTTGGTAGCGGAATGATTAAAGTCGGCTCTGACGAAAAACTTTATCCTGTTGATCATTAATGAGTGATAGGCCGAGCTGATTCTGATGGAAACCTTGAAAAGGGATTCCAGGAAGAAGACGCCTGGTTTTGATTGTCTTCTGAACCAAACTTTTTAAACATGTTCCCCAATGATTTCTTATGAAAACCATACTATGGATAGGAGTGGGTGCGATACTTCTCGGGGCGTTTCTCTTCGGAGGATACGGACTCTCGGTCTTCCTCTCAGCCGAAGACATCCCGCTGCCCATAAAGGCAGGTTCGCTAGCCTTCCTCGCGGGCTTCATCATCATAATCCTATACCTGTTCATCGACAGGATAAAGGACATAAAGGAGGGAAAAATATGATAATAACAACATCAGAGGTCGTTTCCGGAAAGAAAGTGGCCAAAACCCTTGGCGTGGTCACGGGCAGCACCATAAGGGCAAAACATCTGGGGAAGGACATCGTCGCCGGCCTCAGGAACATAGTCGGCGGTGAGATCAAGGAATACACAGAAATGCTGATAGACGCCAGGAAGGAAGCCCTTGACAGGATGATACAAAACGCAAATGAAATGGGTGCCGACGCTGTTATAAGCATGAGGTTCACCACATCAATGGTCTCAAGAAACGCAGCGGAAATACTGGCATACGGGACAGCCGTGAAGCTGGGTTAACAGATACTCACGACAAGAAAACGCTGTTTTTGAGATATTCGAATCGGATCATTGTTCTATCCCTGGGGATCAGATTTTTCGGCCAGGGCTTTCTTGCGCTTCCAGTATTCTTCCGGGTTTCCAAATAAGTAAAAGGCTGCACTTATTTTACCCAGGGACAATGTTTTTTCCACCTCTTCCTCGGTCATGCGTTCCGTCCCTCTCGTTTCCACCGGCAAATCCTGGTAATTCGCTATGTGCTTTCCAATATCCATTTCAAGTGCCTCGTTCAGCAGCCTGTCTATTTCCTCGATCTGCTTCACATCAAGTAACTTGCTGCAGAGACTGGACTTCATGGTCACGTATTCCAGCCCCCACTTCTCCCGAATCCGGAATAATCTATGTTTTCTCTTCCTTTCCGGCTTTTCGATAATCTTAAGAATTCTTGAGTATTCCTTATGCATCCTTTTCAGCACATAAGGCACGCCCTTCTTTAAACGGGGATCCTCCACGGGGTTTTGATCAAAAGCACATCTGTACTTTTTATAAAGATCATCCAGCGTCTTCACGGTCGACCTGACCAATTCCGTCCTTTCTCCAAAACTGTAGCTTTCAGGATCCCTGTAACCCATAATAATCACTAGTTAATAGTTAATTTAATTGTTTATAAAACTTACCACACCCAAGCACAAGAATACATTTGAGAGGACCTGAAATCTTTATTTAATATCAAAGACATTATTTAATCATGGACCAGAAATATTTCCTAGCCTTTTCAGTACTGATATTTTTGTTCTGGAATGTCGTGGTAATTCCCTTTATCGGGAACATGCTGCAGCTCTGGAGCATAGTCTACATAGTCGATATTGTTTTTCTCCTGGCCCTGATTGTGTTAACGTTTTTCCTGAAAATGCAGAAAAACCAGAAAATCATACTCGGCCTGATCCTCTCCTTTATGATACTTTACATCCTTGTCCCGCGGATACTGGAAGGCATGGGGATAATCCACCTGTGCAGAATGATGTACACAGGCCCTGCCATATACATTTCAGTTCTCGGAGTTCTTCTTGCCGATTCATTCATAATGGACTTCAAAAACCTCAGAAACAGTCCCAAGAACATAATAATCTCCGCAATATTCCTGATCGCCACCTTCTTCATCCTCTCCATCATCCTCTCATTCGAATACCTGTGCTTCGGAGTCTGAACAATTCTGGCTCAATAAAGCCTTTTAACATTTTCTTACGAACACGCCCAGTTTAAAACTCTAACCCGCTCAAGATAAATATGCTCACGCGGAAGGAGTACAAAAAGCTAAACCGCATGGCCGAGGGAATATACGGAGACTGGTGCCTGATGAACCTGAAAAGGTACGGGAACCAGGAAGCGGCCAAGTACATGAAGGAGAGGGTATCCAAAAAGGCCGAAAAGTACAGGAAGAAGCGCCTTTCCGAACATGCGAGAAGCCACATCTACGTGGCCGAGGAGCAGATGCTTTCCAGGATCCCCTCTTACGTGAAGGAGACAAGGGAAAGGCTCGGATACAGCGAGCCCAGAAAACCCAGGAAGTTCACGAAAAGAAAGAGATTCTTAAACAAGTACGGGAAGATCGCGATACCCGCTGCCGCCGCGGCCTCGGTCCCTCCGGTCCTTCTCGCCTACTACAAGTTGACTGGGGACTTAGCTCCCCTGGGAAAGATCACGTCACTGATGACAAAGGCGGGCGAAAGCGTCCCCAGGATCAAGGCCATTACCCCAGATCCTTTCTCTTACGTGAGCCTCGAGAAGATCGTCCTGATTGAAAGCGGCCTTTTCGCCACCATGGGAGCGGCCGCAGGCGTCGCCCTCGACACCTTATCAGACCTGATCTCAGGCAAAAGAAAAAAAGATCAGTACGGCAGGCTCAGGGAAGAGCTGAAAAAAATGCTCGAAGTGTGAAAATAACAAGTACGGGCTACTTTCTCCTGTACAATGTTGCACCAACATAGCAATAAAATGAACTGTAATTTTTAATGGCAAAATGATTATTCAATTCGTAACTTGAGTAACTTCCCTCTCTGAGAGAACGGCCTATTTTCTCCATTGCATGAGCCCACGCTTCATCAAAAGTATTCCCAACACCTGTTTTTGTAACATTCTTTTTTGCTCTCCAAGCAGCTTTTTTTAATAATTTAATATTACCTGAATGTCCTTCGACAATAATTTCGTCACCCGGTTTTAACGGAGACATGATTTCCGCAAAAAGACAGCTTCCTCCGCTGTAGTTACGTCCCACTAAGTTTAAACGATAACTATCGCATACATCCGGAGGGCTCAATCCAATAAGAGTTGATTTTTTATGTATGGGTATTCTTTCTTGTTCATGCTCTTCATTATTGCTCATTGAAATAGTTTGAAAGAATAAATTTTATAAATAGGTCGGTCTTTTAAATCAAAGTTCTGACTCCTTTCCGGGGGCAACCTTTAAAAGTGATTCAATACCACCGGTCAGATAAACCTGTGCGATTCCTAAAAAATCTCTGTCCTGACATGTGAAAGGCTCCTTCAGCCCTCCAAGTAATTTATAACCTTCTATAACAGCAAAATATATCAATTCCCTGTTGGCGAATCGTGATGTATCGATGCCTTTATTGGTGAATTCTTCATCCATTCGCCTAAAAGCCTCGAAATATTTTTTATCCATAACAGGCTTATTTTAATTAATTTTAAATAGACAATCAATCATTATGATCCCCGGAAAAGCCAAAATTCTCAGAACCGCAGGCATACTTCTAATAACAATCCTGATCCTGATAACAATCCTCTCCCTCTACATCTCATACACGATCATCCACCCTCCCAGGAGACCAATAACGATCACACCTTCCCACTATTTAATGGATTACGAGACCGTGACCTTCGAATCCCTGGACGGTCTCGAACTCAGCGGATGGCTCATCCCCAACAACCGATCCTCCTCGCTGGTTATAGTATGCCACGGCCACGGAGCGAACAAAGGAGACGTCCTCGAGGCAGCCAGATCCCTCCATATGAATGGATACAGCTCATTCCTCTTCGACTTCCGCGCCCACGGCGAGAGCGAGGGCGATTTCGCCACCCTGGGATGGCTCGAGCCCAACGACCTGAAGGGCGCGATAGCCTACGTAAAAGAACGGCTCAACCCCGAAAAAATAGGAGTGATCGGCTTCTCAATGGGAGGAGCGACCGCGATCACAACCGCAGGCCAGATCCCGGATATCCAAGCTGTCGTCGCCGACTCCGCCTTCGCGGACAGGTTCAAGCTCGTTTCGAAAGCCTCACGCCTTCCCCCACCTCTCTCCTACCTGATGCCCGTGTTCGCCGAGATCCAGGGCATGAACATGAGAGAAAACCTCCCGAAAGATCACGCAGGCAAGATCTCCCCCAACGCCCTGTTCATAATCCAGGGCGACCAGGACCACCTCGTCGAAACCCAGGACGCCGAATTATTATACAACCAGGCGAACGATCCGAAAGAGCTATGGCTCGTCCCAGACACCCCCCACGTTCAAGCGTACCTGACCCAGGGGAAGGAATACGAAAGAAGAATTCTAGAGTTTTTTGACAGATATCTAAATGGATAGAGTTGGTTTTGGGTGAATGAGCTAGACTTCTCTGGAACACCCGCAGAATAAAAAATTTAACTTTATTATTTAACCATGACCAAGCTGATAGGCGTACAGCACGGAGATTATTCTTACGACCCCTTTACAGGAGAAACTGTCCACGAAATCAAGCGGCCGGGAGGGGGACTGATCCAGAAAATAGTCAATTTCCCGGAGGGAACCAGGATAGGGGTTGAGTACATGGACGAGAAGGATTGGGAAACGGTAAGGCACCATCTTGAACATCTGCAGAAGGACTTGCCGCCCGACCATGAGAAGCTTTCCTATCACCAAGACAACCCGGCTCGCTCTTACTGGGAATACCTTATAGGAGTTTCCAGGGCTTTCGGGCACGAGATCGTTTTCCTCGAGAAACCCGGTGTATGGCTTGAATACAATGACGCAAGCATGAAGACCAGCAAGCTCAAAGAGGAAGTGATTGAAGACACGGAAAATGGGGACTATTTCGACCATCTTTTGAAGTTGCTAAAGCTCAACGAGGACATCCACAGGGCGAAAACCGAAGGAGATCTCATAGTCATAATAAAAAGAGAGGAAGGAATGCTGGAAGCGATAAGATCGTACAATCCCGACGTCGCGATCGCTGGAATTGGTCACACCGACTACTGGGCGGCGAATCCCGACGAGATGATGAAGAAGTATGGTATAACCTTTGAAGACTACATGACCGAAATCATAAAGGATGATAAATACATACCTAGGAAAGATCAGGTTTTCACCGAGAAAGCCGTTTCTGACCCACACAACGTTTTCCTGAGGAAAGGGCTCGGGCGCGCGAAAAATTTCCTGGAGAAAGGAAGGATAACCTCAGTAAAACCGGACTACGTGGGCACCTGGGATATAGAATACCCCAGCAGGGGTTTTTTCGAGATGTTCATAGAGGAGAAAGGGAAAGACGGCTTCCTCAGGGGCAGGATCGAGGACTGCCTGGGGTCCGCTGACTTCGAATGCACGCCCTCACCCGGGAGATTCGACTTCTCCAAGAGATACCGCGAGAACGAGTGCGCAAGGAATACCCAAAAGGGCTGGATCGAATACGAATCCGAGGGAGACGAGAAGAAAGGATACTTCCACGGCTATTACGAATCTACCCCCTCAATTTTCGAGGGATGCCACTTTAAGATTGGTTTTTTCATTAGAAAATACCCCCGCGAGATCGAGAAAACCCCCCTGAACATGGCTCTGGCCTGGTACGAACTCAAGGAGGGCCAGCTGCCCCTGTTCTGACACCCGGACCGGGAGAGAGCGGCGAAGAGGGTGAGGGAATTTTATTATCATTCCTCTATTTTCCAGAACTTTGCCTCGTACATCTCCCTTGTTATTTTATAATCTCTATTGCAAACATAACATTTAAAACATAGCTCGCCCCTGTTAACAAGAATCCCCTCTATGACGATCTTCTCCAAATATATTAAATGCTCTGCCCTGAATGACTTAAACCCCCCTTTTGCTCTTTCTAGGGTATCTTTCTGGTATTCTGATAAATCTTCATTTTCCAGTATGTTGTTTTTTTCCAGGATAAATTCACACCCGTCATCCACGACGAAGTGCATGCGATCAGTGTCATAGTAAAAAACCAGCTTTTTCTCCTTCTCGACCATATGAAATCAATCCCGCTAAATTTTATAAGCTAATATTCAAATCCCCATCCCGTCGGAGATGGGTTCTGGAGTTTTTTGAAACAACATTATCTTAAAAAACTATCCATTATATACAGAATATGAAGAGGGAGCTCTATAGTTTATCAAGAGGGGAACTGGGCAGAAAGGTATACGGAGCAGAAAAATGGAGAAAGATGGAAATCAATTCCATTAAAGATCCTATACAATCCTTGATGAAGGGCGTGGAAGGCTCGGAACTGGTAATGGAGGAGGGAGGAAGAAGCCCTGTTGACGACACCTACAGGGCCATATTTTTCGTCTCCCCTGAGGCGGTCTGCATTGATTTCAATGCCCGTATAAGTGTACATGTCTACGGCTTCGGCACAGACCTGGACCGCCTGAGAAGGGCGGAGGAAAAGATCCAGGGCGCATTCAGAGAGCCCGATTCCATATAACAAATACAAAAGAAGAATTCTAGAGTTTTTCCACAAATATCTGGAGTAATCGAGAAGGTCAGCCCGGCGGAGAGTGACGAGTGAAACAAAGTTGGCAAAAAGCCACAAGATGGTAATTAATAGTGTTAAGGAATTTGAATTATAATACATTTATTATTAATTAGTGATACTAAAAGGAAGTTTTTTAAATAACAATCAAAAACTATACTTATGGTAGAGAAACCCTCTCTGTGTCAAATTCCTGAATACAATGTTAGTTGTGTAGGATGTTGCAAGGTAGATGCTTATGACTCAAGAGAAGAACTAATAGAGGCGATTAGAAAAAACACAACAGAATACAGGGCTTTGATGGATATGAACCCCGCGATTGAACAAAAGGAAAAATTTTTTGACATGGGAGCAAATATTGATAGAGATTCAGGCCTGTGCTCACTTTTGATTTATTTGGATGAAGCTGAAACAAGAGTTGGCTGCGCTGCACATCCTAATATCCATGGTGTGGATTATAGAATTAAATTCAACCTCTGTAACACACCTTATGAATGTAAGCACTCAAAGAAATTTTCAAACCTTTCGGGATCAAAAAGAAAGCTTATCCTTCAAAGACTACAGAAGGAATACAAAGGCGATTGGATAAGATTATCTATCGACATGGAAGAAGAAAGAATAAAGTTATAGATCCCCCCTCGTCACCCTCGCGTGCCATACATCCCCATCCAGCGGAGAGGTTCCGGGGTTTTTTGGGATGTTATTATAATAAAGAATTGGATCAAAATTGATTCAATAACCAATCATCATTATCATCTTCTGTTATTTCAACAGTTTCAGGACACAAAAAACCCTTTTTGTTTACAAAATCTATGTGAACTCCTTCACCATAAGTTAATTCGCCAACCCGTAAAGAAATTCCAAGCTCTTTCAGATAATGTCTCCCTATTCTTTCCGCTCCGCCTTTGTGCGATACAACAACTATCCCGTCCGCCTTGTCTTTTCTGTCTTCCACAATACCAATCAGCTTTTTATTGGCTTCATCTCTCTTTGAGAATGGTTCATAATAAAAAGAATTATTCGGAGCGTCATTTGCCACCCATATATAATCAAGTTTTTCAAAATCCGGCAGTCCGAACCTGAAAGCAATAATTTCCCCGCAGTCGACCGCCCTGGGAGCTGTTGACGTTATCAGATATATCGGCCTCCCGTCCATCACACGCTGTATATAATCGGCCAGCCTCCAGACCTGTTCTTTACCAAACTCATTTATCCTCTTATCCCTGCCGTAATCCGCATGTCTGGTGGAAAACAAATCCTGCATCTTAAAACTTCAGAGAAAACTTTATATTAAGACATTGTCCCTTCGTGCATGACTTTGATTTAAAGGGGCGATTATTAACAGGATGGTTATTTAAAATTTTACATCACACAGCAGGCAGAATTTACGAATTCTTGGAGAAAAAGGGCGTTGAGCTGGAACCCCAAAGAAAGGAAATTCATAAGAATATAAATCAATACCTTTCAGCCATTTCAGACGAAAATAAAAAGCTGAGCAAAAAGCTAATGAAGAAAATCACCAAATTAACCAAAAAGTTAGAATAGTTCTTGTTGGACTGTGTTTTAAAGGGGCAAAGGAGATTCGAACATCGGTTTTTAAAACCAATCACTCCTCTCCTTGTTTGCCCAAGTCACCCAAGATAGGTCCCTTTCAGACCTTATTTTCTCAAAATATCCGCTTTCAATTTCCCTGATTTTCCCGTCATCGCATCTTATCTTTAATATATGATACTCGCCCATGGAGCCT
>JABAOC010002867.1_pt3 | contig 48653 bp, 39 predicted proteins | sample 7062161 | NCBI WGS metagenome assembly JABAOC01 (sample SAMN14538625, study PRJNA623070) | marine sediment metagenome | biome: marine biome [ENVO:00000428]; feature: marine pelagic biome [ENVO:01000023]; material: deep marine sediment [ENVO:00002113] | place: India: Gulf of Khambhat ... | reverse complement strand
CTGGCTTGACCATCAGTGCCTTCATGGTTTTACCTGTAAGGAGAAATCCCATGGAGCCACCATAAATTGCGATCAGCAGAATGTAAACTGCAAATAAGCCAGCCAGGAATCGACTTTCAAACCGATGAAGATAAATATCACCAGGGCCAATGTAACGAGTTCTTCGCTGAAGTATGGAAGAGAACCAATAAAACGGAGTGATAAAAAGTACGAGGTTCTGGAACCACAGTCCAGAAAGCCCCTGTCGATAAATTTCTCTGGTTACACCAGTCGCCTGGTCAGCACTGGTAATAGTACCAAAATTAAGAAAAGAGAACAGGACTTTGCCAAAGCTTCTGCCGCCCTGGTAGAAATCCTTCGTAGTTTTGATTTTTCGGCTTGCCCATTTTCCAATATAGATCATACCAATAAAATAGAGGAGAATAACCAGCCAGTCAAGAATATGAAGTCCTAAAAAGTTCATGTTGAAGTTTTCTTTCTGGTTTAGATACAAGGAACGATCTTAAAGGTTTATAGTATAACACCTTTCGCCTTAAGATGCAACTAATTTTTTGCCCGACAAAATCAGACAGTTAAAATAAATCGTTGCTTTTGTCTGAAATTTTCTTTTAATTTAAGAGTATAAATATGACTTTATGATTTTGAAGGAAATTATTAAATGAATATTGAATCCAAAATACTTGAAATACTCCAGAAAAAGCCGTACCAGACTTATAAACCAAAACAACTGGCAAAGATGCTTCAGATTTCCAATCAAAAATATCCGGCTTTTAAGAAAGAATTAAAGGAACTGGTCGCGGAAGGGAAGATTTTCAAATATCGAGGTGGAAGATTAGGATTGGGGAGAAAAGTGACCGAAGTTGTCGGCAAACTTCATGTCAAAACGCAGGGTTATGGATTTCTCATCACTGAAGACGGACTGACTGATATTTTTATTAGTGAAAGCAATATGGCTACAGCACTGCATGGTGATACGGTTCGTGTCCAATTATTTGCCCGTCCCGAGGGGAAAAATCAGGAGGGGGAGATTGTTGAAGTTATCAAGCGTGCCAGGAAGAATATTGTTGGCACTTTTCAACAAGGAAAATATTGGAGTACCGTCGTCGCAGATGATTTAAAAATACAGCGGGATTTTTATATCGCTCCAGAACATACCATGAATGCCAGCCATGGCAACAAAGTTGTCATTCACTTGCTGGAGTGGGAAGACAAGCATCTTAATCCCATCGGACAAGTAGTTGAAATTTTAGGTGATCCTGCTAAGCCAGGAATAGATATTGTTTCAGTTGCCCGATCCTTTGACTTGCCGGCTCAATTCTCTCGAAGAGCATTGACCGAAGCTGAACGCATATCTGATCAGATACCTGAATCTGAAATCGAACGGCGGCTGGATTGGCGCAATGAATTGACATTTACCATCGATCCCATTGACTCAAAAGATTTTGACGATGCTGTTTCATTAAAAATTTTAGAAAATGGTAATTATCTGTTAGGCGTTCACATTGCAGATGTCAGCCACTATGTTATCCAGGACAGTAACCTTGATAAAGAAAGTCAGGATCGAGGGACCTCAGTGTATCTGGTTGATCGAGTGGTTCCCATGCTGCCAGAAAGGATTTCCAATGAAGTGTGCTGTCTAAAACCTGACGAAGATAAGCTGGCATTCAGCATGTTGATCGAATTAGCCCCCATGGCAGATATAGTAAATTATGAAATTCGAGAATCCATTATCCATAGTGATCGACGATTTACTTATGAAGAAGTTCAGGATATTATTGAGGGTAAGATAAAAGATAAAAAGTTTGCTAAAACCATTATGCAGATGCTCGCTTTGAGCAAGAAATTAATCGAGAATCGAGAAGCTCGAGGCAGTCTTGATTTTGCCAGCCAGGAAGTTCGATTCAGATTGGATGAAGCAGGCAAACCGATTTCCATTGAAAAATTGTTACAAAAAGACAGCCATCGCATCATTGAGGAATCTATGGTGCTGGCAAATTCCATCGTTGCCAGGCATGTTGCCCAGTATTTAAAAGATGCATTAAATGATACATTGCCGTTCCCATACCGAATTCATGAAAAACCGAGCCTGGAAAAGTTAAAGGATTTCACCAAATTTACACAGGCATTAGGCTTAGAGTTTGTGCCACGAAAAAGAGTCACGCCAATGGTGTTCCAGAAATTGCAGCAATCCATAATGGGTTCGGAAGTACAGGTGCTTGTTGAGGAGGTAATGATACGGACAATGATGAAAGCCCGTTACAGCAGCAAAAATGAAGGGCATTTTGGTCTGGCACTCAAGCACTACTGTCATTTTACCTCTCCCATTCGGCGCTATCCTGATTTGATAGCGCATAGGCTGGTAAAACATTATTTGCAGCAACCTGATAAACCTTTCATCAAAAAACGGGAATTAGACAGGATATGCGAGCATGCCACTGAACGAGAAATTCAAGCCATGGAAGCGGAGCGAGCCTCTATCAAAGTCAAACAGCTCGAATTTATGAAAAATCGAATCGGTGAAACGTTTCATGGTATCATTTCTGGCGTCACTTCATTCGGTATTTTTGTCAAACTTACTGACTATTTGATCGAAGGGATGGTGCACATTACCAACCTCAGAGATGACTATTATATTTACGAGGAAACTAAATATCGTTTAGTGGGGCAATATCATGGACAGATTTATCAATTAGGCGATCCTGTGGTGGTGATGGTGGTGCTGGTCAATCTAGAAGAACGGATTATTGATTTTGAATTGATTGAATCGTTAAGGGATATAAAGTAGCGCAAATTGGTAATTTGCGCTACTACTTAAAACCGCGAAGATGTGAATGAATTAAAACCCGGGCAAATGATTCTCATTCCGATTAAAACGTCTGATCCACAATAAAACTCTTATTTTAAAAAGCATCCAATTTTTCTATTGACATTATGATTTCGATATGATATATTATTTCAAATTTTTAACAATGGAGGAATTTCGGTGAAATGGAAATCTATTTTAACATGTTTTGCATTTGTATTAATGAATTTGATAACTAATAGTCATACAAATGCTGGTTGGCAAGAAAATAAAAAACACTGGCCCCGGTTAATCTGCGAATCATCTGATATAGCTATAATTCGCGCTCACCATGAAGCGGCGCAAAAAGGGATTGAACCTTACAAGACTCTCTGGGAGCGAATTCAAAAAACCGCTTATTTGAAACCAAAATTTAACGTAAAAGATTGGGGACAGCAGAATGTCAATGGGGGAATCATCAAAGCGAGAGCTTTCCTTTATGCCCTTACTGGAGAGAAAAATCACGCTCCATGGGTTCGGGATGGACTGCTTAACATGTACCCGGGGGAAGAGATTCCCAAATATGGTGTTACCACTTTGACATTGAAGATTACTTCATATAAAAACTTGAAGTCATCCGTGATACAGTCAATCCACATGGCTCAGTCACTGACACAACATTGTCAGGCGTACGATATGTTGAAAGGTGCGAGCTACGAATTCGGTTCAACTGAAGCCGATATTAAGAAAAACATTGCTACACTTGCGGAACGTATTTACGATATTTCAAATTGGATTTCCAGCGGGGCAAAGGCAGCGGAACTGATCCAGGAGGATGTTGAGGAGCAGAATAATTTCCAGTTAAAGATGATGTCCGCATTGGGTCTGGCTGCAATTTGTCTTAACGACCACCCATCTGCTGAAAAGTGGATGAATCGAGCCATGACAAAGTTCTGGCAGGTTTTCACTGCCCAGACGACCCCAAAAGGCGGATATGGAGAAGGACCGTTTTACTTTCTCTATGCAGGTCTCAATTTCATGCCGTTCTTCCATGCCTATAATCTCTTCATGGATGGTCAAGGAGGAACATTTGACGGGTATAAGGTTCCGAATTTTCTATCTGATGAACGAGTCGCTAAAGCATTTGATTGGCATCTCAAGATTCGCATGCCCAATGGTGATCGTCCAGGATACGATGATGGATATTATGCTGCTTTTATGAGTGGACTTTTGGTGAGTGATCCAAATATGTCAGGTCATGCTACTGACCATTATCCAAGTGCCAATCTGGATGTTTATGCCTGGGATTGGCTGAACACCGAACCCATGACTGGTGGTTATGATAACCGTTACCTTTCTGCCTTTGCCAATCTTGATTTGACAGTCGATCTATTTTGCATATTTGATGCCGATGCGAAACCTGGAGAACCATCTGGATCACCTACACAATTCTTCCCCGATGCAGGAAACACTGTCTTTCGCAGTGACTGGGGGAAAGATGCTGTCTACATGCTTGTGCTTGGAGAAAAAGGAAATATGAGACTCATGGGTGGTGTCCATGAACATTCTGATGCAGGGAGCTTTGTGATTTTTGCTCACGGTGAACTTTTGGCACTCGATGCGGGTTATCCGGGTTTCCCACAGCATGATAAAGTAAATCAGGCGAAAAATCATAGTGTAATCCTGGTGGACGGGCAAGGTCCAGATACTGACGCTGAATTAGGTGAGTTCTTGGATACATCGGTATTAGACTTTGCTTCTGTGAAAATGGCATATAGTGGTGCAAACGTTGTGCGGAATGTAGTTTTTATTGATAATCAATACTTTATTCTTATCGACCAGTTGGAGAGCATGTCTCCTCATGATTATACCTGGCTACTCCATGGTAATGCCGGCACTGGATTGGCGAACTCCTCATTTTCTAAAACACAGCAGGGTGGAATATGGAAACGTCCGAAAGCAAGTCTGGAAGCCTATGTGATCAGTGATCGAGGTGTTCCGATTTATGAAGCTGGCGAAGACTATCATTCCTTTACGTTTGTTTCAGGGAATAATCCGTTGCCGAAACATGCTGTTTTAAAGATGCGACAGACTGCAAATCAATTGCGCTATCTTTCAGTTTTGACACCATTACCCCAGGGTGCAAATTCTCCGACTATTAGTGAAATAGAAACAAAAGGGGGTGTTTGTTTAAAAGTAGAGCGGCAAAATAGCTCACCTCTTTTCTGTGCAGTAAGAGGAGATTTAAGCGCAATGAGCATTGGGACGAATCTTCCAAACATAAAAGAGATTACCACTGATGGTGAATTTGCTTTACTCGAATTTTCAACGCAATCCGAACTGCCTACGCTTCTTTTCGCTAAAAATATGGCCAAACTTTCTTATATGAACAAGGACATTTTATCCGCAAAACATAAATGCAATATTATCATGGTATTTAATGAAAAACAAAAGGTTTTTCATGGGGAAGTTCAGGGGTATGATAATAATTATTTAGTTTTAAAATTTGCTGCACAAAACGCGAAAGTGATAGGTGCGAAGAGCTTCACCTTTCAGCCAGGAACACAGACCCTGCAAATCGATTTTGAGAAACCAAAGCCGTTTCGGATTGAAATATCGAAATGATAAATTTGCTTTTACCGCTGATGAAAAAAAATCCACAGATGGTGTTTTTTATGGAAGGGGGGTCAAAAAAATACTAGATTTTTCCCTGGGGCAATCGGATGAAATGATAACGAGAATTTGATCATAAAATTTGCCATTCCGAACGAAGTGAGGAATCTGATTAAACTACTAATCCATAGAATTCTACAAAAGATTCCTCACTTACCTTACTCAACAACTCAAAAAATCTTCAACAACTTCACCGCCATAACAAACATGGCGATCAGCAAAGCAATCCGAATCACCTCTTCCCCTTTCCTGACCGAAATCTTTGCCGACCACCAGGCACCGAAGGCATTTCCTGCTGCCAGCAGAAGCCCATAGCTCCATTTCACATTTTTAGTGAAGATAAAAATGAGAATCGCAGGTAAAGTATAAGCAGATATAATAAATACCTTGTGCATATTGACTCGCACCAGGTCCAGTTTCATGATATGAAGTAAAACAGCCATGATGATAAATCCGACACCGACTTGAATGAATCCGCCGTAAAATCCAATTCCGAATAAGGCAGGATACAGTAACCAGGAGTTATATGATTTTGAATTTTCAATCACATTTCTCTTATTTAATTGGGGAAACAGAATGGTTATCATTATGCCAATAACAACAATCCCCAAAATTTTTTGAAATAACTCATTACTGATCTTAATTGCCACAATTGCACCAACGATTGCTCCTGGCAACGTTAGCAGGGATAATTTTAAGCTCAGTTTAAACTGGGAAAATTTTTCTTGCTTGAAAGAAATAATGGCAGAGATATTCTGGATAAAAATTGCAATGCGGTTGGTTCCGTTTGCCAAGGCACTGTCCAATCCCAGAAAAATGAGTATGGGAAGTGTTATTGAAGAGCCACCGCCTGCCATGACGTTGATGAAACCAGCAATGAAGCCAAGTATAAAAAGTAAAATTATTTTAAATAATTCATCCATTAAAATTCTTCATGTTCAATTGAATGTTTAGCAAACTTTTTCAATTAAATTTTCCCTAAACTACATAATAAATAAATCACAAATTCTAATTTTCAATAACCCAAAACATCTCAACCAGAACTTCTTTTGAAAAACGAGCGTGGTTTGAATTTGATTTTTTGAATGTTGAAATTTATTTGAAATTTATTATTTGAGGTTTGGAAATTAAATGCTACAAACCCTATTACCCAATCAACCGATTACCCTATAAATCTTTCAACGCCTTTTTTGCTTGTTTAAAATCTGGATTCAACTCTAATGATTTTTCGTATTCAACTTTCGCCATTTCCATATCATCTTTCATTCTATAAATGTGCCCTAAAAGCAAATGAGCAAAAGCAAAAGAGGGTCGCTCATCTGACGGCTTGGTCTGCAAATATTTTTTTAAATTTTCCTCGCCTTTATCCAGGTTTTTACCAGACATCACAGCAAGCCTTCCGAGATGGAAATATGAAACCACTTGTTCTGGGTGTGATTTTAACAAATTTTCAAAAAGTACTGTTGCTTTATCAAACTCTTTCTGCCTGGCATACAGGTAACCCAATTGATAATGACCTTGAAAGTCGTCAGGATTGGCTCGAATGGCGGCTTGATATTCTGTTTCTGCCCGGTCATATTCCTTGTTTACCATAAAAATTAATCCGAAGGCGAGATGTCCCTGGTGTTCGTTTCTTTTCTTAATTTCCTCAGCCTGTTCCTTAGCTTTATCTTTACTGCCGCCCATAATTCCTGGAGCCATTTGATAAAACTGGAGTAAACCGAACCTGGCATCAATATTTTCAGGATTTAATTCGACTGCCCGTTCAAATGATTTTTTAACATTTTTGGCGGCAGAAGCCTTTTTTAAAAGTCCAGCCCGTTGTGCTTTGATGCCATAAGCTCTGCCCAGCCAAAGGTGGTAATCAGAATTCGTTTCATCCAGATCAATCGCCTTTTTTAACCAATCGCTTGACTTGTCACAATTTCCTTCACGAAGGAAAATTCTGCCCAGGTAATATGCTCCAATGGGATTGTTCTGATTGGTTTTAGTATAAAATTCAAAAAATTTCTTAGCTTCTGGGTAATTTTTGGTCTCGAAGAGTTGGATACCCGTATTAATGTCATTATTTGTTTGACCTTCAATGGCTAGTGGAATCAATAAAAGTATGAATAGAGATGAAACAAAAAAATTTTTCGCTTTGAGCAAATACATATCTGTCTCCGGTCAAAGTATTAGATAATCAATGATAATTTTGTTTAATATTATAACTGCAATGACGCCAAGCCGCAAAGAGATGAATGGATTTTTTGCTTTGTTTCTTTGCGACTCAGCGGTGCGAAATTATTAAAGTCAAAAATTAATAATCATTCCAACTACAGCATAATTGATCAACGCAAAAGTATATACCTCATCATTATCCGCTCCGCCTTCGAGAATGCGGTAACCCAATTTAAGACCGATCTGATCAGAAATTTGATATTTCAACGCTGCCAGAACATCTTCGGCTCGACCCTGCGGAGCTGCCAGGGCATCGCCATTCAGCAACCACCCGAATCGGTCATAAAAATTCCACAGCATTCTGAAATGAATGATAGGCACAAATCCAACATTAGTCTTTTTCGATTCGATGCCATTTCCCCGTATGCTGATCTCGGCATCTCTAATTTTCGCTGTGAAGCCAATACCCAGTTCAAGCTTCTCTCTCCTAAGGAAATCATAGCGATAAACCAGGCGATAAGAATTGAAACGATAGGTGGCATCCAATGGCGTATTGGCAGGGAATGTTTCACCCTCGAAAATAAGTTCTCGATCCAATTGACCTTTTGAGTTGAGCGATAACGGCGCAATTAACACGCCTAAATGATGACGGGGATTAAAATCGTAACAGGCACGAACGCGGAAAAAGACCGAGGGATCGATTTCCAGTTCTTCTGACAGTGAAAACAGCGTGCCACCTTTGCCAGGAATGCGGACATCGTTATAGCCGCTGAAAACACCGCCTGTTTCAATGTCCAATTTTAATTGTGCCTGAAGTGGAGAGGTAATAACAAAGAGTAAGAGAAAAGAAATAAGCCATAACATTCTAGACTTATGCATGTTTTGCTTCTTCTAAATTATGATAAAATATATTTTCAATAAACAAATTCCAAAAACAAATAACAATCCTGTCCGATTGGCGGATAATTTTCAACGCCGAAACTTCAAATTCTAAAAATAAGAATCCAATTTGGTTTTGGTCATTGAATATTTGGAATTGTATTTTATTTGAATTTTGTCTTTTGTTATTTGGATTTTTTTACCCAATTACCCCAGTTACCCAATTACCAAAATATTATTTTATAAATCCTCATACTTTCCAAATACCACTCCCCTTGTTTCAATATACTTGAACGTTCCTCATCCGAAAAACGATCCAAAACCCGATACATCATATCGATTTTGGGATGGCTCGACAGTTTATGCCGATGGTAAAATGCCCAATACAAACTATTAAATGGACAGGCTCGATTGCCGTATTTCTTCTTGGGATCATGAAAACAACCTGATTTCGCATTTTAGCGTAACCTTTTCAAATTTTAATCCTCCTATAATTGCTAACCCAATAATTGTCCCATTTCATGATGAATATTTTGAATATTGACCTAGCCGATCGACCTCAAATTCTTGACATTAAAATGACGATCCACTTAAATGTTTTGATGATAATCTTGTTTTTGATGAATATCATTTTATCCAAACTAAAATAAGATTGGTCAGTTTGAAAATTAATCATTGAGTATTGAATATTATTTGATAATTGTTCATTTGTTATTTGCAATTTTAAGTCTCTCTGCTTCTCAGCAATAAAAAAAATCCTTCCCATTTCATCAAAATTTTAAAAATATGTTGATAAATCATAAAAAAATTTTATATTATTAGCAAAGTATGAATGAGTCTACCCTAAAAGGGCTTTTGAACGCTAATTTCACTAATTTAAGCGAATCAATTTTATTAAAGTTAAAATTAGCGAAATTTGAAAAATTAGAGGAATTAGCGGTTTTTAGAGTGCACGCATGAATAAACAAATCATTTTGTCGCAGGCTGCACGGCGCCTCACCCTGGTATAATGACTGAATAACATCGCTTCCTGTTTCTCACTGATTCTTCCACCTGCACAAAATGAGGGTAGCGTTTCGCTTGAGATATCCCTGACTGATTTGGGAGACCAATCGTGGAACAGATAACGGAAAATCTTCCCATTGAAAAGAAGCCGAAGCTTTTGGATCAAGTACACAAGGTTCTTCACACCAAACATTACAGGACTGGTAACCGAATACAACTTTTATCTTTAGTATGAATGATTCAGGTTATGCTGTTACCTTTATAAATTCTATGAATAATGCTGGATAACTATAAAATTGTTCAACTGTGAATCGACGATGGAGAAGTTGATCTGGCACGAAAAGTGAAATCGATGGAGGAGAATGGAATAAAGCAAAAAGGATTGGAATATTGCTTAAGACTATGTTCAAGCCTCAGGACTAGCCCAATGTATTGGGGATTAAAAAAATGAAAAATTATTGCTGTCGAATTCCAACCATCTGTATTTCTGATATTAGAAACATTTCATTTAAAAATAGACAGTTAAACTATGTAAATTGGAATTGCGTTTTCGTTGAATCACCATCTGTGGTACCATCAGGTTTGGTTCGTTGAAACAGATCTGATGTTATTTTTTGGGCGCAACCCCAGATAAAATCCTTAATGTTAAGTGTTAAAAAAACGGTTTAAGAGCATATGTCATGAATATAGGAATTTTTGAATTACTTATAATAATAATTATTATTATTTTTTTTGGTCTAAAACGCATTCCTTTTATTGGAAGAAGTTTAGGTATTTTTGTACGGGAAGCCAAAAAAGTTGATAAGTCAGATCAGAAATTATATGAGTCTATTAAAGTAAAATGCTTTTTAAGTTAGATAATTAATCCAAAGATAGAAAATTTACAAAAGGAAAGAAATGCTATCCGAACTTTGTTCCAAGATAAAAGATTGTTTTTTATTCCCTATGGATGTTTGAAGATTTTCCTGCTGATGACGAATTAGAAAATTCATATCTTTCTCGAGTAAAAGAATGCGAAATATTTATTCTTATTCTGGGAAGGTCTATTTCTGATCCAGTTTTGAAAGAATTTGAAACAGCAAGAAAATATAAGAAGCCAATTTTAGTATTTTTGAAAAATATTAAAAACCGAAATAAGAAAGTTGAAAAATTCATCAAATCACTATCTTCAAAAGAAATAAATATAAAATATCAGTCCTTTTCATCAAGGGGAGAGTTACAAAGAAAAGTCCTACTTGCTGTTGGTTATATTGTTAAAAAATATTATGAAAGATATTTAGATAAACAGTCCCTTAACTCGTTAATTGCTTTCCTCTTACTCCTAGAAACAAATGAAGAAGATATCGAAACTATTCTTTCAAAGTTTGATGAATCTGCTAAAGAAAAAATCAGGATGAGTGAAAAACCAAGTGAATCGGAGGATCGAACTATTAAAAAAGAATATTATCCTAGTGGTGAATTACGATATCAACAGGAATATATTGGCAATATAAAAGATGGATTATAAGTAACTATAAAAAAGGAAAATTAGAAGGTGTAAAAAGCGAGTATCATAGAAATGGTAAAATACAATCTACGATGAATTATATAAATGGTAAGAGAGATGGAAGGTTTGAAGAATATTATGAGAATGGTAGAATTAAAGTTGAGTGCGATTATGAAAATGATAAGGAAGTCGGCCTTAAGAAAGAATATCATGAGAGTGGAGAATTAAAATCTGAACGTAACTATCCAAGAGAGAGCAAATTTAAGGTAAGTTTTAATAAATTTCTTGAAAGTAATAATTTGAAAATTAAACAGGGAACATTAAAAATTAAGAAACAAATAGAAGTCTTTTTTAAAAATATGCTTATTGAAAGATAAATAAGACAGACAATTTAAATTTATATGCTTAAAGCTAGCTTATTAACTTCTTTACATGATCTTATTAATTGATCAATAGGAAATTTTCGCTGCTATTTTTAAAAGGAGTAAATACTTAATATTTTGATAAATTATGTTACACCTAAAACCAGCGTATTAAGCCGACCAAAAAGCGGTGTTTGAAATCAGTTTTTGGTGTTGGTTCTAATGCTGTTCATTTTAAATCTTACAGTCTGTGTGCCTAAGCTTTTTAGCTGCTTATACGAAAATCGTTCACTCCTGCAATCTCCTTTGCGCTTACTTTTGCATTTCATCAATGGGCATCTTACCATACATATCCATTGTGGTTTTAAAAGAAGCGTGGCCTAAGAAGTTCTGGATAAATTCAGTGCTAAAGTGTTTGTTTTTTAAGTAGCGTGATATTGAGTGTCTGAAAAGATGAGGATTGATATGTTTTCTGGTTGGGTTGAGATTGGTGACGCCTGCTCGCTCGCCAGCTTGTTGCACGATTTTGTTAATGATTCTTAGCTTAAGTCCTTTGTTGTTGCCATAACAAAAGACATAACCCTGCTCTTTATTATTGATTAAATGTTTAAGGTCACTTAAAAACTCATCATTAATGATGGGCACAATTCTTGTCTTATCACCCTTGACGATTATCTTAATTCGTTTTCTTTCAAAATCAATGTCTCGGATTTATAACTTGATAGCTTCTTCTCTGCGCAGTCCTGCCCAAAACAGAGCTTTGATTATACATCTGTCTCTAAAACAATTAGTGGCGTAAATGATTTTTTTGACCTCACTAAGTTTTAAGTTATAGGCTGGTGGGATGAGTTGTCGTTTGTTCATAGGATTAAATTCCTTATAAAACTCCATCCATACAAAATAATAGTTGTTTATGTCATTTGTAAAATAAGATGGAAAAATATTTAATAAGAACTATTTCTTATCCTTTCCATCTTCATCTATCGGCTCAAGGAACTCCCCAAAATCCGTCACATAACTCTCGAATTTCTTGGCAACTTCGACTATTTTATCTGCTTTTTCATCAAGAGGCAAATCGATCAAATCCTGTGTTGCATATAAAGCCGTCTTCAGGCAGCTCATTCTAACTAAGATACTAAATTCCTATGAAAAAATCAAGTACTTCTTTGTATTTATTTATATTATTTTCAAATCGTTATGTGCAATATTGACAAAGATCAACAGAATCATTGATGCTTACCCGCATTGTCGGAAGTTGCGCCTAAATTTTGTTTTGAGATTTTAATATTTGCATTGACTAAGGATTTTCCGGTTTCTTTGTCAGTCACTTTCCCTGATCATTTAATTTTTTCAGATGTTGAAGGATAATAGAGGAGTGTTGTTAACGAAAAAGAGACAGTAACAAAAATTACAAAAATTTTGATCAGCGCATTATCGTTTCGATATATTTTATATTTGATCATATAACTTGTCGAGAGTAGAAATTTTACTATAAGTCAATTAAAATTAGTGAAGGTTTTTTCTTATTAATTTAATAGATGTTACAACAATTCCTGTGTAGGGATTAGGCTGTTTGGATTGTAGCTGTGAGACGCATCTTTTTTACTTTATTGACAGGCTTTGCATACAGGAATTCCAGCGACTTCTGATAGATTATTTCCCAGAAGATGCTCCTTTGCATTTACTTGAATAAAAGAAATTCCTTTGTCGATTTCTGGAAATTCGGAAGCGTTATTTGGGATGGGCAAGTATAACTCCCCCTGAGGTAATGAGTCCGCATAATTATAGGCTGATTCAGCAGGTGAAAGAATTAGGACTTTACTGAAATTTTACTATTACAGCATTTACAATCTGTAATGTCACTAGTTTAAATTTATAGTTTGAAAATCGTAATATCGATATCATTTTTTAAAGATCAGACACAGTCTGAAACTGTGTCTGATCTCTCCTATCTCAACTCGATTGATTAAAAAATAAGTTAAAGTCAAGAAACGATATCCTTAATTTCTCTGGAAATTATCTTAAATTCTGGCAACTCGATTGTTCAGGTAAGTTAAAAAATATTATTCCACAGAGAAATATTTTTCTTCCAATTTCACATTAAATGTTATCTCTTTAATCGAAACCTCGGATTGTTTCTTACCATCGGCTTTACCAATTGATTTGAAAGGAACTTTCACACCATCAACATCTGTGTATTCAGAAAAGAACTCCTCAACTTTTGCTGGACCTGTTTGTATTGTCTCTTGGTATGAAGTGCCAAGAGGTAGTAAAGATTCCGGATTTAGATACATGTGGAAGATATTTTCTCCTTCAGTAAATAATAAATCTACAGCATCCGATTCACCAAATTTACCCTTTTCAATAAATTGAATTTTATAATTATCTAAATTTTGGGCGATGTAAATTGGATCTCTTTTTACATTAGCAATAAGATTTTTTCTCTGTTGCTCTGGCATTGGCATTGTACCCATTGGGCTTTTCATCACTCCATTGGCACCGTTAATAACCATGGTCATTTCACCCTGCGGTGTGTTTAGTGCCAGATGTACTTTATCTGGAATTTCGATTGTCATTTCTCCATCCATCAGCATTTCGCCCATTGGCGTTATTTGGGTCAGATCCATTTTTGTTGAGAAATTTTTAATGTCTTCAATTTTTTCAACATCACCAATAGCAGCGAGCGCCTTTTCGAATAGTTTCTTCCCTTTTTCTAAACTTTCTGCTGTGGCTTCCGGTGCTTTTTCTTTTGGCTGGGGAATGGTGATGTCGATCTGGTTGACTTCTCCGAGGACTGATAGCGGCTCATCAAAGTCCACCGGTTTACCCACTGCAAGAATCTGTACCTGGTCGGGTTTCAGGTACTTTTTTGCCACCCGTAGAATATCTTGTTTGGTAACAGCCTCGATTTCTGCTTTTGTTTTTTGTAGAAAGTCCAAGGGATATCCATAATAAGCGTAAGTAAGGAGTCGTCCCATAATCTCATCAACACTATCAAAATTGAAGACAAAGGAGTTTAGCCACCCTTCTTGGGCTACCTTTAACTCCTCGTCAGTGACCAACTCTTCCGTCATCAATCTAAGTTCCTTAAACATAGAACGTATGGCTTCTACAGTTCTTTCCGATTTGGTCATTAATCCCATGTAAAACGCGCCAGGAAACACATAGTTAGTTCCGTATGCACCAAAAACAGCATAGGCTAATCCCTGATCAGAGCGAAGGCGAGAAAATAGTCGACTGGAAAAACCACCGCTCAATACCTCATTCATCATAATTAAAGCGGCGTTGTCTGGATTATCCTTTTTCCCGCCGATGTGCCCCATGTATATATTTGTTTGGTTTACATCGGTCTTTTCCACCAGATTAACTGTTTTTTTGAATTTATAGTCCACTTTGGGAGGGACAATCTCCGCACTTCCAACCGGTTTCCAATCTTTAAAGGTGGCACCGATTTTTTTGATCATATCATTCGTCTTAAAATCTCCCCACACACCGAGTACCATGCCATTGGGTCTGACATACTTCTTATGAAAATTGACTATATCCTCCCGAGTGATTGCATCAATAGTGGCGTACTCTGTGTCACGATAATATTGGCTGTCCTCGCCATAGATAAGTTGATTAAATTCCCGATTGGCGATTTGCGTCACTTGGTCATTGCGGCGGGAGATAACGCTACGAGCCTCAATTTTTGCTAATTCTATCTTATCATCGGGAAATGCCGGGTCCATCAACACATCGGCAAAAACGCCCAATACTTTATCGAAATGATCCTTCAGGGTAGACATAGATGCACCACCGTAAAGAATGGCAATCCATGTTTCCACAGATGCTGCAATGCTCTCCAATTCTTCGTCCATCTGATCGCCTGGCATAGTTTTACTACCGCCAGTACGCATTACGGTTCCGGTTATACGTGCCAGTCCAACTTTATCAGCAGGCTCCCAGGCAGAGCCGGCAACAAACTGCGCTCTCATTGAGATAAAGGGTAATTCATGGTCTTCGAGCAAAAAGACCTTTATGCCATTTTTTAAAGTTATCTGTTTCGGTTCAGGAATCGTGATCTCGCGCAGTTTGGGATACTTGAGGTCTTTATAGTGTTTCTGGCCAAGCGCTAGTGTTGAAAAGGCAAAGACCAGAACCAATATTAATTCAATCACGATGAATTTATGTCTCATAACATTTTCCTTTCATATTATTAACTAATTATTGATTAACTACTTACATTTAGTACAATTAGTCGACAATTGCTTTCTCATTACTCAGACTCTTCAAGCGGCACAATCATCGACACGGTACGATTGCGCTTTTTAAAGTACTCTTTTGCTACGCGCTGGATGTCCTCAGCAGTAATGGCCTCAATTTTTGCTACTTGGCGGAACATCTCATGATAGTCGCCATAAATTGTCTCTGCAGCAGCTAACTGTTGAGCTAAACCGCTGTTGGAATCAAGACCGCGCAGAAAATTGACCTTAGCCCTTGTCTTTACCGCTGTTAATTCCTCAGGTGTTATTAGTTCATTCTTGAGCCGGTCAATCTCTGCGTACATAGCATCTTCACACTCCTCATTAGTATGATCTTTTGCTGGCACTGCCAAAAAGAGAAAGAGCCCGGGATACTTGCCCATGGTGATACCTGAAATAGCAATCGCTGCGACAGCAATCTTTTTCTCTTTCACCAGACTCTTGTACAGGCGTGAAGTACGCCCCTGCCCAAGGATGTCGGTAATCGCATCGAGAACGGCTGCATCTTTATGGAGCCCGTCTGGACGGTGGTAGCCAATCAGAATTATCGGTTGCATTCTGTCTTCCACCTCAATCCGTTTCTGACCCAGTTGAGGAGGTTCCTTTGTGACCACTGGCTCACGTTCCGGACCATGAGGAATTCGAGCCCAGTATGTGTCCAACGTTTTAATAACCTTGTCACTTTTGACATCACCAACAATGGCTAACACTAAATTCTGAGGGGTGTAATGGGTTCTAAAGAACGTGTTAGCTCTTTCACGTCTCAAAGGTATGAGATCTGACATGTGACCGACAACAGGTTCGCCGTATGGATGCGCCTTGTATGCTGCAGCTAAGAATTCCTCTAATAATTTGCCAACCGGCTGACTCTCGGTTCGCAAGCGGCGTTCTTCCATAACGACTTGTTTCTCGGTGTAGAATTCGCGCAAAACCGGATTAAGAAAACGATCGGATTCGAGAGACATCCACAGCTCTATTTTGTTCGAAGGAAGATTGTAAAAATAAATTGTGGCATCGTAGCCGGTTCCAGCATTTAGACCTGTTCCGCCAGCAAACTGTATGGCTTCGCCCAGTTCGTTACTTTTTACATACTGACGCGCCTCATCAACCGCTTCCTTATGTATCTCTTCTAACTTTTTTAATTTTTCCTGGTCTGCTAAAGATCCTTTACGATATTCTGCCAGCCAGGCGTCAAATGTCTCATCCTCTTTAGCCATAGCTTTCAACTCAGCATTGATATCCTTAGTGCCTACATTGTGTGTGCCTTTAAAGGCCATGTGTTCAAAAAGGTGAGCAATACCAGTAATCCCTTTAACCTCGTTAGCAGCTCCAACATTGGCCCAGGTGACGAACGATACTACCGGCGCATTAGGTCGTTCCAAAATTAAAACGCGAAGCCCATTCGGAAGTGTATGTTTAACGACCTTATTTTCCAGCTCCAGATAGCCCTGAGCAAAGAGAGTGAACGGAGTTAAAAAAACTGTCATAAAAAAGCATGCCGCAAGATAAATTATACTTCTCTTTAGTGACATAGCTGTTTCTCCTATTTTTTTATGTATTTATTATTTTAATTTGATGAAAGTTTTATTATCAAAAAGAAGCCGATTTCTTGATGCAGCAGGTGCGATACAAGTTATATTATATACTTGTTAAGGATTAAAATGTAAAAAAGCTGTCGTTCCTGCGGATGCAGGAATCTCCATATTTACAGTTAGTTAGGAGATGCCTGTATTCACAGGCATGACATTATAAAACAACCCTTAACGATTATAATATTTCATTTTAGGAGATAAATCTAGACGGTGGTTCCTTATTTCTAATAAGATCATGTCGAATTGTTGGAATCAGTTCTGTTCTCCTTTATTGAGTTTTCATAGCATTGAAATATTGACCCGATGAGATGCAATTGAGTAAAACCAGACTATTAAAAAGTAGGAATAAAAGAAAGAAGACGGATTATTTAGGATTCATGATTTGATCTTCCTTCTTTGGTTTTTATATTTTGAATTTGAAATAATGAAAAAATAGTAACATAAAAATAAAAAAGTTAATTATTAAAGTCAAGTAAAATATTTAATAAGCTGTATAAAATATGATAATTATTTACAATTATCATATCTACGAATTAATTAGAAAATTTAAAAAATATAAGCGATTTGGGTTAACATTAGATATCAGAAGACATATCTGGAGCAATTTTATCTGCAAGTTTTTTGATTAAAAACATATTCGTAAATTAACTCATAATATATTGAATTTGGAACTCGATTGAAATGACATTATGTTAAATTAATTGACGAAAGGATTGGTTTTAAAAATTTACTTCTTAGCTTTTTCCTCTCTCCGTTTTTCCACGATCTCCTCAGCAATTGAGTAAGGCACCACCTCATAATGATCAAAATGCATGGATGCACTGACTCTACCCGAAGTAATATTTCGTAATTCGTTAGTATAGCCGAACATCTCAGCCAACGGAACCTGTGCTTTGAGGATACGAGTACCGTTTTTCAAGTCCATGCTGAGGATTTTGCCCCGTTTGGTAGCGATGCTGCCTGTAAGGGCGCCCAGATAATCCTCAGGAGTTGCAATTTCTACTGACATCACAGGCTCTATTAACTTTGGCCCAGCTTTCTGAAAGGCAGATTTAAAACACATTGATGCTGCAATACGAAACGCCATTTCTGAAGAATCCACTTCATGATAGGAGCCATCGATTAAAGTACAGCGTACATTGACAACAGGAAATTCAGCATACGGTCCTTTCTCCATGGCATCGATGATGCCTTTTCCCACGGCAGGGATATATTCCTTGGGAATCACACCACCCACGATTTTATTAATAAATTCAAATCCTTTCCCAGGCGGCAACGGCTCTATTTCCATCACGACATGAGCGTATTGACCATGACCACCTGTTTGTTTAACATATTTGGTCGTTTCGGTGACTTTATGATAGATGGTTTCCCGATATGCCACCTGTGGTACTCCAACCTCAGTTTCGACTTTAAATTCTCGTTTCAGCCGATCTAACAAAATTTCCAGATGTAGTTCCCCCATTCCCGAGATGACGGTTTCGCTGGTCTCCCCATTAGTTCGGATGACAAAGGTGGGATCTTCTGCTGATAACTTTTGTAAACTCAGCGTCAATTTATCTCGATCCTGTCGGCTACTGGGTTTCACTGAGACCGAGACAACAGGTGTTGGGAATTCGATAGCTTCTAATAAGATCGGATAATCTTCGTGACAGATGGTATCTCCAGTCGAGGAATCAGCTAATCCCACGATGGCACCGATCTCACCAGTGTAAATCGCATCTCGATCTTCAATTTTATTGGCGTGAACCTGAAAAATTCGACCGATACGCTGTCTCCTTTTTTGGGTTGAATTATACACATAAGAACCTGCTGTTATAGAGCCAGAATAAACTCGAACATAAGCCAATTTACCACGATGTTTATCGGTCATGATTTTAAACACTAATGCTGAAAAAGGCTCATCGTCAGATGGTTGTCGTTCTGACGTTTGGTTACCGTATTCTGCTACACCGATCACTGGCGGACGATCCTCTGGTGAAGGAAGATAATTCACAATTGCATTCAATAATCGTCTGATGCCTTTGTTTTTATAAGCAGAACCACACATGACAGGGACGATATCAAGATTAATTGTTGCATTTCGGAGCGCCTGTCGAATCTGTTTTTCACTTGGTTCTTTTCCTTCAACATACATTTCAAGAAGTTCTTCGTCTTGCTCAGACATTTTCTCGATTAAATTCTTTCGATATTGGTCTGCCAGTTCTCTCAAATTTTCTGGGATTTCGGTCTCATGATAGGTCAGGTTCAGAATGGGATCGTCGTAATAAACCGCCTTCATTTCGATTATATCAATAATGCCAGCAAATTGATCTTCAGTACCGATTGGAATTACAATGGGTATAGCATTAGCCCCCAGTGTTTGTTCAATTTCGCCGACAACCGTGAAAAAGTCAGCGCCAATTCGGTCCATTTTATTCACGAAAGCAATTTTAGGAATATTATATTTTTCCGATTGCCGCCATACCGTTTCCGATTGAGGTTGAACACCACCGACAGCACAGAACAGAGCAATAGCACCATCCAAAACTCTCAAACTTCGTTCAACTTCAGCCGTGAAGTCGACATGCCCCGGAGTATCAATAATATTAATTTCATGTTCGTTCCATTTCGTCGTTGTCGCTGCCGAGGTAATGGTGATACCACGCTCTTTCTCCTGTTCCATCCAATCCATCGTCGCATTGCCATCATGTACTTCACCCAGTCGATGAATTCTTCCTGAATAATACAAAATTCGTTCTGTTGTCGTCGTCTTCCCGGCATCAATATGAGCCATAATTCCAATATTACGAACTTTGTTTAATGGTAATAAATTTGCCACTCCTACATTCACTCCTTTTCAATTATCTTGCTAATTTATTTTTTTTATAAAATTTATATTAACTTTCAATACAAAACTCATCTTATATGAAAAAGATAAATCTTTGTTCCATGTTCGATGATAAAAACTTATAATTTGATTCCCTTGAATCGACAAGGATTCAGCTTTGATAACAATTATAAACTATAGTTTTTCTTGAAAACCGAAAGCAGCAAATATATATAACTTAACTTCAAAAGTCAATAAATTTTTATTTTTTGAAATGTTAATTATTTGATATGATTATAGCTGCAATCAATTTTCGCTTGATTCTTGATTAATTTTTTTGTATATAATAAGCAAAAAGTCCTAATCATCTGGAGGCAAGAGAAATGAGTTTAATGGATAGAAGAAAATTTTTAAAAATAGCAGGAATGACAGGTATCGCCGCCAGTGGAATGGTTAATCTATCATTACTAAACGGAGCAGATAATAGGTCATCATCCCCAATTGATCTTGCTGTTGTCCAGAATGGCAATCCGGCAGCTTTAGTTCAAAAAGCATTCGAAATGTTTGGTGGGATTTCTAAATTTGTAAAGAAGGGAAACGTGGTGGTTTTAAAGCCGAATATCGGTTGGGATCGTGTGCCAGAACAGGCTGCTACAACAAATCCTGAAGTTGTTGCGGAAATTGTCCGACTATGTTTAAAAGCCGGTGCTTCAAAAGTTAAAGTTTTTGACCGAACGTGCAATCAGGCAAAAAGATGTTATCTCCGCAGTAATATTGAAAAAGCAGCAAGCGCAGCTGGTGCAGATGTCAGCCACATTTATGACCAAAAATTTCAAAAGGTTAGCATTCCAAATGGAAAAGAACTTAAATCCTGGGAATTCTATCGAGATGCACTCAAAGCTGACGTATTCATAAATATCCCAATCGCCAAACATCATTCGCTTTGCAGAGTAACCTTGGGTTTAAAAAATATGATGGGAATCATTGGAGGGAACCGTGGCAAAATCCATAACCATTTTGATGTGAAAATTGTGGATCTGAATACAGTTATTAAACCTCAAATCACCATTTTGGATGCAGTTCGAGTTTTAATGGACAACGGACCTCAGGGAGGTAATTTAAATGATGTCAAGGAAATGAATACAATTATTGCTGGTGTAGATCCCATTGCTGTGGATGCCTATGGAGCAGTGTTGTTTGGCTTAAACCCAGAAGACCTCGGCTTTCTACGTGAGGCTCAGAGTAGAGGATTGGGAAAGATTGAGTTAAAAAATCTTAAAATCGAAAAAGTTGATTTAAAAGTTTAATATTTCATTTGTATTTCAAAAATTTATTGTTTCTAAGGAAACTTATTTTTTAACTAAACTAAAAGAATTTTAGACTTCAGAATTTATTAATAAAGGTCAAGATGCGTACCGCTCGGAGAATTTTTCAAATCTTGTTTCTACTCTTTTTTATTTTTCTCTTTTTTCAAGCGGCTTTTCCTTATAATAAAATTATTCCTTCTGATTTATTCTTAAGGTCAAGTCCACTCGTAGCGATTGCTACATTTTTAGCAACTAAAAAAATTATCGGCACGCTCGTTATTGCATTAGTCATTCTTGTTCTTTCTATTGCTCTGGGTCGATATTTTTGTGGCTGGATTTGTCCCCTTGGAACAACCATTGATTTCGGCGATTGGCTTAACTTAAAATCCAGAAAAAATAAGAAAAATTCGGCTCGCAAGTTACGGACATGGAAATTTTCGATTTTAATTATTGTACTTATCGCTGCTTTGTTTTCCGTTCAATTGATCTGGTTCTTCGATCCCATCGTGATCATGACTCGTACCGTGACGACAGCGATTTATCCGCTATTTACTTTTCTTGTGGAATCGACTTTAAATATAATGTTAAGTCTTGGTATTTTTCAGGACAGATTTTTTTCAATTTATGATTTTTTCCGCGATACTATTTTACCGTTAGAACAGTTATATTTTCAGCAAAGTGTATTATTTGCAGTAATTTTAATAGGAATCCTATTATTCAGTTTTATTTCTCGGAGATTCTGGTGTCGTTATCTCTGTCCGTTGGGAGCATTGTTTGGATTCTTTTCATCATTCCGATTAACCAAAGGCATTGCTGTTGACGGTGATAAATGCATCGACTGTGGCAAATGCCAGCATGAATGTAAAATGGATGCTATTAACGATGATTATCGATCACATTCGCAAATCGAATGTATTGAATGTATGAATTGTATTGCAGTCTGTCCAACTGATGCAATCAACTATAAATTAAAATTTCAATTCGCTCCAGAACGTTTTGATGTGTCAAGACGGAGATTTGTTAACTCTTCGGTAGGAAGCGTCGTCACTTTAGGATTAATTAAAACAGGTTTTCATAATAAAATAAAAGCAGGACAAATCGTCCGTCCTCCTGGCGCATTACTTGAGCCAGATTTTCTTGATCATTGTGTCCGTTGTCAGGAGTGTGTTAAAATTTGTTCCTCCACTGGTGGCTGTTTACAACCGGCAATGCTTGAAAGTGGCTGGGAAGGTATCTGGTCGCCGATTGTTAATGCCCGTCATGGCTATTGTGAATATAATTGTAACTTATGCGGTCAGGTCTGTCCCACAGGGGCAATTCACCCTCTCGAACTGGGGGTTAAAAAACAAACGCGCATGGGCACGGCTTATTTTGATAAAAGCCGCTGCATCCCCTATTATCGGGCTGAAGATTGTTTGGTCTGTGAGGAACACTGTCCGCTTCCTGACAAGGCGATTAAGTTTGATATTCGAGAGGCAAGTGGGCCAGATGGTACAACAAGAGTTGTGAAGTTCCCTTATGTTGATGAAACTTTGTGCATCGGTTGTGCCATCTGTGTGACAAAATGTCCAGTTGAAGGACCCGGTGGTATTTTCCTGACAAATGCTCTTGAACAACGTTGGGAAGACAGCAGGATGTTCTGATTTCAAATTTTGTTTTCATAATTTCCTTATTCAAATGTATAACGAATCTTTCAATAGTAAAAAAAGTTCATCTGACTAATTGAAAAGGGTTACACCATTGAGTCGGGTGAATCTATTAACCACTTCCACAGGACAACAACTAATGGAAGAAGGTGCTGTACATATTACTCTGGAAGAAGGTGGTGAGTTACCCACCCGCCTCGATGAATTAGAAAGAATATTCAGTAATTGTTACCAGGAAAACCAGTTTAATATTGTTTTAGATTTAGGGAAAGTTAAACTTCCTCCGACAAGATTCATTGTTACATTGATCAAAGTAACGTCTCAGGCAAGAAGAATGGGGGGAGATGTAAGATTAATAAATTTAAATCCCTCTATTCGTAATAATCTGGTTACTTTCTCCCCTCGAACCTATCTATCAATCGAGCCTTCTGAAAAATATGCATTGGATGATTTCGGTGAAACTTTTTATCCTCATACTGAGTTTGATATAAACGAAAATATTAATATATTGACTTCTAAAGCACAAGCAAATGAAGTTGAACAAGAAAGTGTTGAAGAAGAATCTCATTTCGATAGACAGGATAACATTTTAAAACTTTTAACCTTAGCGCAGGATAGAATTAGAGTCCAGAATAAGGTAGAAAATCTCTACGAGATTTGTGATTTTGTATTAGAAAGGGCTGTGAAGGCAGGATTTGATTTACGCGAACGGGGGAAAATTAAGGTAACTATATATGAGGCCTGTCTGAATGTAGTAGAGCATGCATATTTTTCTAATCCTGATTATTGGATTAATGTTTATGTTGGTTACGATAAAGAAAAGTTTATTATTATCATCCAGGATTGGGGAGAAAGTTTTGAATTTGATCCGTCTCGTCCCTACGACGTCGAACAGGCAGTGAAAGATCGTCGCACCGGGGGATTCGGTCTTCACATTATTCGTCGTTCGGTTGATGAAATCAGTTATTTAACTGATCCTAAAGATGGTAATCGGCTCATCTTAGTTAAATATATCAATGCTAAAAATAATCATCTGGTAAATACATGAAAAAGAAAAATTCGTTATATGAAGAAATAAAAAAATTTCAAAAAGAGAAGAAAATATACTTTGTCATTTTGATTTTGGTAGGTTTATTAGGGCTGATATTTCCAGTTATTCCTGGCATATTTTTAATCGGCTTAGGAATTGTTTTAATTTCTCCAAAATATGGTGAAGTATTATTGAATAAAATTAAACAATGGCTTAAATCTTTAAGGACGAATGTCAATTTTTGATAGATTAAGAGGGTGAGAAAAAATTAATTGAAATTCTTAAAATTGTTCCATTGTTGTTTTTATAAATGAATTTTAAAATAACACGCAAATACATTTTATTTATTCTCACCCCCTAAAATTACTCTTTTAATATGGATAGAGGAGGTGTTTACAATGCCAATTTTTGGATTATTTTCGCCCACTGAATTATTTTTAATTATAATTGGCAGCATAATAACATTATGGGCGCAAATGAAAGTGAAAAGCACCTTTGCACAGTACAACAGGGTTCGATCGCAAGGTGGAATGACTGGTGCGCAGGTGGCTCGAAATATATTAAGATCAAATAATGTAGATGATGTTGAAGTGGAAGAAACTGGAGGCGTTCTTTCGGATCACTATGATCCACGTGTAAAAAAGTTAAGATTATCCAGTGAAATTTATCGATCATCCTCTGTAGCAGCGTTGGGCGTGGCGGCTCATGAAGCTGGACACGCAATTCAACATCATGCAGGATACGCTCCACTTCATGTTAGAAATGGTATTTTCCCGATAGCAAATTTTGGCTCTCGGTTCGCATTTCCATTATTTATTATTGGATTTCTTTTCCGATCCGGAACTATGATGGATATTGGAATCTGGTTGTTTTTGGGAGCAGTGATATTTCAATTGATTACCTTACCTGTAGAATTCAATGCCAGTGGTCGAGCCTTAATCCAACTTGAATCTGGCGGTTATTTAGGCCGAGATGAAATCGGTGCGGCTCGAAAAGTACTTAACGCGGCTGCGCTGACCTATGTGGCGGCTACTGCCGTAGCAGTAATGCATCTAGTTCGACTTTTAATACTTCGGGGTGCTAGTGATGATTAATTCCCTTCTAAGGAAAGGGTGCGACGTACTACCGATGTACGTCGCTACCCCAATAATACTTCATTTCACTACACCAAAATCAAATTATTTTAAAATAATTATTTAATTTAGACTATACCTTAAAAATCAAGACTTACAGACTGTTACCAAGAATCCAATAACATATTACAAAAAAAATGTTAAAAAATAAGCTACAGATTATCGCCCTGAGTGCTGTCTTTTTCATCACCATACTTATTGGATCACATATCATTTCCATTCTGAATTTGACTGATCATCTGTTATCCAGTTGGACACCAAATGAAAGTGTCGCTGCACATCTATTCACTCAGGATGAAATTACAAAATTTGACTATTTAGCCACTTCTCAGGTTTTTACTCAAATTGCTAAAAATGTTATTCCCACGGTGGTATCTATTAATAGCATCATGATAATTCGTACTTCAGAATTATGGAAAAATCAATTCAACGATAAAGAACTTCGAGAATTTTTTGGAGAGAAATATTTTAATTTCCCGGTTCCCCGAGAATTTCGTCAGCGAGGCTCGGGCTCTGGTATTATTGTTACCAAAAATGGGCATATTTTGACCAACATGCATGTTATTGAAAAAGCAGAAATAATTAATGTTACATTAGCTGATAATCGTACGTTCGAAGCAACGCTTATCGGAGTGGATCCACTTACAGAATTAGCAGTGATCAAAATAGAAGGAAATAAATTACCAGTAGCAGAACTCGGTGATTCAGATTCTGTCCAGATTGGTGAATGGGTATTGGCTGTCGGAAATCCATTGGAACTGCGATCTACGGTGACTGCTGGAATTATTAGTGCAATTGGAAGAGATATTAATATTATTGCCGATAATTATGGTGTTGAGAACTTTATTCAAACCGATGCGACGATTAATCCTGGTAATAGTGGAGGTGCATTAGTAAATTTGAAAGGTGAGGTTATCGGAATTAACACGGCCATCGCAACTCAAACTGGATATAGTCAGAGTTATGGCTTTGCCATTCCAATCAATTTAGCCAAGGGAATAATGAAAGATCTCATACGAAAGGGTTATGTGGTTCGAAGTTATCTTGGTGTGTCGATGCAGGATGTGAACGAAAAAATTGCAAGAGCCCTTGGATTAAAGCGTCCATCAGGCGTCTTTATCGATCATGTTGCTGATGACAGCCCTGCGCAGCTATTTGGACTGAGAGCAAAAGATGTGCTGATTAAAATCGATAATCAGATTGTTGACAAAGGAAATATCGTTCAGAGTATTATTGCCCAGAAAAAGCCAGGAGATGAGGTTTTATTAACAATTATTCGAAAAAATAGATTACTGAAAATTCCAGTTATATTAGGAGAACGACAGGACTCACGAATTAAACCGACTTCAAAAAATCATGACAAGAAGTTCCAGAATCTGGGTTTGGAAGTCGAAAGTGTAAGTCGTCGAGTAGCTGAAGAGTTGGATTTGAAAATGGACCAGGGTGTTCTTGTTACAGGAGTAGAACAATTTAGTCCAGCTTTTGATGCCGGCATTCAAGTAAATGATGTTATCTTAGAAATTGATGATAAATTGATTACTTCAGTGAATGCATTTGAAAATATTATCTCCGAATTACAGAATGGTCAAGTTTATATTTTCAGAATGAAAAGAAGAGAAAATATTTTTCATATCTTTATTGAAGTAAATAGATAGTTATTGTTAAAAAATTTTTCAAACCTATATCGTTTAGTGGAGCACCTGAAAACTAAATAAATCAGATGCTTTTTTGTTTTTAAGGATCATTGACCTGTCAATTTGACAGAGTTCAATGTTCTAAAAATGATTTTTTATAAACCACTTATTGCATTGAAAAATAAAGTTTTAAACAAGAAATATATCATGGCACAATGTTTGTATGATAAAATGCAATCTATTATAAAACAGAATATCAATTAAATTGAAGTGAGTTAAAACGGTTAATGATAAATTATCTCAATATTTTGAATAATAATGGATAATTAATTATAAATGGAGTTAATTGATGTATCGGGACATGAAGGAAGATAATACTCATGAAATAAAAGTAACAGAGGTCGATGAGCAAAAACATGAGGATAAAACCGGCTTAAGCCAGGACGAAGTTGAAGAACCGACTAATGATGTGGTTTCTCAAAAACTAGAATCTGAAACTTTAGAAGATAAGAATAAGTATCTTGATCAATTGTTAAGGTTGCAAGCGGAATTTACTAATTATAAAAAACGAGTTGAGAAAGAAAAGCTGGAACTTTCGGATTTTTTTAAGAGTGAATTAGTTGGTTCTTTGTTGCCAGTTATTGATGATTTTGAACGGATGATAGATCATACCAATGATGATGATAATGAATTTCTCAAAGGAATAAAACTCATCTATCAAAAACTAATGGAAATCTTGGAAAAGGAGGGCTTAAGACCAATACAGTCATTTGGACAAAAATTCGATCCTAGCCTTCATGAAGCAATAATAATAGAACCCGGTACAGATGGGGAAGATGAAATTATTGTGGAGGAATGGCGAAAAGGTTACCTATTTAATGATCGGTTATTGCGACCCGCTCAGGTCAAGGTGTTAAAGACTGAAAAAGCGAACGAGAATTAAATATGCCTAAAAGAGATTATTATGAAATATTAGGCGTTAATGAGAATGCTACGGCTGATGAAATCAAACGGGTTTATCGGAACCTAGCTAAAAAATATCATCCCGACGCGAATAAAGAGGATAAAAATGCCGAGGCTAAGTTTAAAGATATATCTGAAGCTTATAACGTCCTTCGCGATCCAGAAAAACGAAAAAAATATGATCAGATGAGAAAATTTGGGGCCTTCGACGGAGGAACTAGGGGAGGCTTCGATTTTGGCGGCTTTGATTTCGGGCAATTCTGGCAGCCAGGCTCCGCTCGTCAACGGAAAAGTGGGAGTTTTTCGTTTGAGGATTTATTTGGCTTTGGTGGATTGGGTGATATTTTTAGCGAATTTTTCGATCGAGGTGATCGTATCCGAAGAGAGCGAGCAGGTACGAGTCAAAAAGGAGAAACACTTTATTATGATCTGACGATTCCTTTTGAATTGGCGGTTAATGGTGGCAAGCAGATCATTGATGTCAACCTTGAGGAATCCTGCAATAGTTGTAACGGTACTGGCGCCGAGAGAGGAACTAAACTAAAAACGTGTCCTGATTGTCATGGAAGAGGCACGATTTCCATTGCACAAGGATTTTTTGCTGTAAATCGAACCTGTCCAAGATGCTATGGAAGAGGGGCGATAATTGAAAAGTTATGTTCGGTTTGTCTAGGTGCCGGCGAAGTTAAGCGAGCCAAAAAGCTAGCCATAACAATTCCACAAGGCATTGCCGATGGGGCTAAGCTTAGATTAAAAGGACAGGGTGCAACTGGAATAAAAGGTGGCTCTAAAGGCGATATTATTGTAACGTTTCATGTAGCACATCATCGGTTTTTCAAAAGAAAAGGTAACGATATTTATTGCAAAGTCCCATTAGATATAATTAAAGCAATTCAAGGCACCAAAATTCGAGTTAAGACAGTCTATAATAAAAAAGTGGAGTTGAAAGTCCCACCAGGTACAAAAAGTGGCAAAACCTATCGCTTAAAAGGTTTAGGCGTAAAATCCAAGGAAGGAGTGGGAGATCAATACGTTACAACCAATGTGGTCAAACGATCTAATTTAAGCGATGAAGAACAAAAAATAATTGAAGAATTTGAAAATAACGGAAAATTTGGTTAATCTGGTAACCAATTATATTGATATACGTTATATTATTAGTGGATCAAGGGATTTTTGAAATTTGATAATATCGAGTTTAATAAGAAAAGCGATTTTAAGGGCTTTAATAAAAACGAAGGATCTTTAATTAAATTTATTTCGTTAAAGTATAAATTTCTTAAGATTGAAAAAATTGAGCAAATAACGTACATTTTAAGGAGGAGTTAAAAATGGCCATATCAAAACGAAAGGCTTTACTTCTTGTAATGGCAATCTTTTTGGGTATAATTTTAGGATTAATCATTTCGACCAACTTTGACTTAATATTCAGAGGATTGGCCTCAAATGATAAGCCTGTGGAAAAAATGATAACTACTGAAAACAATGCAGATAATAGTTATCACACAATATCCTCAATTAATGAGGGAGAAGATACTGGAATCGATGATCTATTCCAACTTGAAAAAGCTTACATCCAGGTAGCTGAAGATGTAAAACCCTGGGTTGTTACGATTACCAGTGCCAAAATTATTCGTTACTATTATCGAAATCCCTTTGAAGACTTTTTTGATTTTTTTGGGTATCGGGATAGACGAAGAGATCAGGATAGAGATCAAGAGCGAGAGTTTCGACAAGAAGGTCTCGGCTCTGGCGTGATTGTCAGTCAAGATGGTTACATACTTACCAATAATCATGTGGTTCAGGAAGCCGATGAAATTAGAGTTTTCACCATGGGTAAGAAAGAATATACAGCAAGACTTATCGGACGAGATGAGAAAACAGATGTTGCTGTTGTGAAAATTGAAGGTAATAATTTACCATACGCGAAATTAGGAGATTCCGACAAAATCAGAGTAGGACAGATTGTAATGGCTATTGGTAATCCATTCAGTCAAGAATTACAACATACAGTAACCGAGGGCATTATCAGTGCGAAAGGTCGAGCAAACATAGGGCTTTCTGACTATGAAGATTTTATTCAGACGACTGCAGCGATAAACCCAGGAAATAGCGGTGGTGCTCTGGTGAACCTAAAAGGGGAACTTATTGGAGTTAATACAGCGATTGTTTCGCGATCTGGAGGATTTAATGGAATTGGTTTCGCGATCCCAGTTAATATGGCCAAGTATGTGATGAATATGTTAATTGAAAAAGGTTACGTGGTGCGTGGTTATTTGGGAGTTGGAATTCAACCGGTTAGTGAAGAAGTGGCGGAATATTTAGGGCTAAAAGAAACATATGGTGCATTGATAGCCAGCGTTGAAAAAGGTTTACCTGCTGATAAAGCTGGAATAAAAGAACAGGATGTGGTTTTGGAAATAAACGGGCAAAAAGTTAAAGATCATACCGAATTTAGACTTCGCGTGGCCGAACATGCACCGGGAAATAAAGTGACATTAAAGATTTACCGGGATGGAAAACTTTTAACCATACCTGTAACACTTACTGAAAGGCCCGGTGATCGTCCTCCGAAACTATTAAGTGAAAAAGAGACCGAAAAGCTGGGGATCAAGGTGACCAATTTAACTACTGAACGAGCCCGGCAATACGGCTTTGAAGATGAAGACGGGGTGCTCGTCATAGATGTCAAACAGGGCAGTTCAGCCTGGCGTAAAGGAATTCGAGAGGGTGATCTTATTACTTCTATAAACAGAACAGTAGTCAGAAATGTTCGTGATTATGATAAAATCATGGATAAGGTACGGCCAGGAGATATATTATGGATCCGATTATTAAAGCGGACACGGGATGGAGTAATAAGTACTTATTATGTCACGATACGTGCCTCTGAAAAATAAATGAAAAATGAACGCGGGTAAAACCGATTTAAGTTTTGCCCCTTAAAAGAAAAATTAGCCGAAATGTTGTAAAAAGGAGTGAAGTTATGCCAACCTATGACTATGTTTGTGACGATTGTGGACATAATTTCGAAGCGTTTCAACCCATTACCGCGGAGCCGTTGACAAAATGTCCGAAATGTCCGGGACATGTTCGGAGGCTGATCGGTGCGGGCAATGGTTTTTTATTTAAAGGAAACGGATTTTATATAACAGACTACCGCAGCGAGGGTTATAAAAAAGAGAAGCAAAAAGAGGAAGGCTCGAAATCGACGAATAGCGATACTCATACTTCCTCAGAATCGACAACGAATACAAAGTCAAAAACTTTGGCACAAAATACTGTCAAAAAGGCAGATTAATGATTTTATTGTTTGCAGTAGTTTTAAATTAATGTTAAGGCAAACTTGTAAGCTTAAAAAAAATATGAAATTATAAGTTTGCCTTTTTTATGTTTTTTGATGGCATGGAATTTGCAAATTTAAAATAAAAAAAGTTCTTCATTGAACATTATGCTGGGTTATTGAATATATTTTAGAATTTCATACTATAAATAATTGAAACTCGTAAGGAGGTCTTTTCATGGGTAAGATAATAGGAATAGACTTAGGCACGACAAACTCATGTGTAGCCGTTATGGAAGGTGGTGAGCCTGTTGTCATCCAAAATTCTGAAGGCGGTCGGACAACCCCATCAGTCGTCGCCTTTACCAAAGATGGCGAGAGATTGGCAGGTCAAATTGCGAAACGACAGGCCGTTACCAATCCTAAAAATACGGTTTACTCAATCAAAAGATTCATGGGGCGTCGCTATGATGAAGTTGCACGAGAAATAGAAGAAGTCCCTTACCAGGTCATTCGCGGCAAAAATGACGTGGCAAGAGTAAAAGCCGGTGATAAAGAGTATTCACCTCAGGAAATTTCAGCAATGATACTTCAAAAAATGAAACAAACTGCCGAAGACTACCTGGGACAAAAAGTCACCGAAGCTGTGATAACTGTGCCAGCGTACTTTAATGACAGCCAACGCCAGGCGACTAAAGAAGCGGGTGAAATTGCGGGACTAACGGTTAAAAGAATTATTAATGAGCCAACAGCCGCTTCACTGGCTTATGGACTGGATAAGAAAAAAGATGAAAAAATTGCAGTATTTGATTTGGGCGGTGGTACGTTTGATATTTCAATTCTGGAAATTGGCGATGGTGTTTTTGAGGTTAAATCGACCAATGGCGATACGCACCTGGGTGGTGATGATTTTGATCAGCATATTATCGATTGGTTGGTGGACGAATTTGTAAAACAGGAAGGTGTCGATCTGTCAAAAGATCCGATGGCATTACAGCGATTGAAGGAAGCGGCAGAAAAGGCAAAATGTGAATTGTCAACAGTTACGCAAACCGATATTAATTTGCCCTTTATTACCGCAACCAATACTGGTCCTAAGCATTTGAATATGACTTTAACCCGTTCAAAATTTGAACAACTATGTGAAGATCTATTTCAAAGGCTGATTCCACCTTGTGAAGTCGCATTGAAGGATGCAGGTTTGACAGCGAACGACATCGATGAAGTGGTGATGGTTGGTGGAGCGACTCGAACGCCTAAAGTCCAACAGATAGTGAAAGACTTGTTCAAGAAGGAGACGCATAAAGGCGTTAATCCTGATGAAGTCGTGGCTGTTGGAGCAGCAATTCAGGGTGGTGTACTGGCAGGCGATGTGACAGATGTCCTCCTGTTGGATGTTACGCCTCTGTCCCTTGGTATTGAGACCTTAGGCGGCGTATTCACTAAACTGATTGAAAAGAATACGACCATTCCGACCAGAAAATCAGAAATATTCTCCACTGCCTCTGATAATCAACCGTCAGTCGAGATTCATATTCTTCAAGGAGAACGAGAGATGGCAGCGTATAACCGAACATTAGGTCGTTTCCACCTGGATGGGATTCCACCGGCACCAAGAGGAATACCACAGATTGAAGTTACATTCGATATTGATGCGAACGGTATCTTGAATGTATCAGCAAAAGATAAAGCGACCAGTCGAGAGCAGTCGATTCGAATCGAAGCTTCAACTGGTTTGTCCAAGGATGAAATTGAAAAAATGGTGAATGATGCTAAATCGCATGCTGCTGAAGATAAGAAGAAACGAGAACTGGTCGATCTGAAAAACCAGGCTGACCAGGTTGCCTATCAGACCGAAAAGAATCTGAAAGAATTAGGTGATAAGATCGATAGCACTTCAAAAGGGAAATTGGAAGCGGCGGTTGGTAGAGTTCGTGAGGCGCTAAAAACAGATAATGTCGACGAAATTAAATCCGGTCTGGATGCTTTGAACCAGATCTGGAATGAAGTTTCGGCTACACTTTATCAGCAACAACAGGCTGCTGGTGGAGCAGGGCCACAACAAGGACCTCCTCCTCCAGGTGATGAAGCAGAAACAAAAGATGAGAAAGAAGTCGAAGAAGCAGATTATGAAGTGGTTGATGATGAGAAGAAATAGTCTGGATTCTGCTTCTAAATGGTGAAAATTGGAGAGCGAGGTGATTACGCCTCGCTTTTTTCTTTTTAGATATTGTCATGAAGGATTAGAATAAAAAAATCTTGCTTTTCTGAATTTTAATTGCTATATTTTTCTACGCCTTCGCATGAATTTCTCTCGTAAAATTAGAACTTCCTTAGAATTAAAATTAGAAAAATTCTTTTTTGTAAAAGATAAAATAAAACTGTTGATCTAAATAAACCACTCGATCGGAGGGCTTTATGTCGAAGCACCAATTTATGCCAATCATTCTAGTTTTCATGTTATTAAATAAACCGACCTGGAGTCAGCAAGAATCCGAACCAAAAATCGAACTATCCAAAAAGAAATTTGGATTAAATATAGGTACCGGCTTCTTTCAAAATGTAACTATGAATTTAACAAATTTCCAGCAAGAAATATTAACCACATCTGACAATTTAATCCCTATAAATTTTAAAGCAAATTTTACCTATTATTTCAATCCAAAATTAGCAATTCGATTTTCTTCTGGCTATGGATTCTCCCAACAAAACAGCCACAATGAAATTGATTTCAGCAAAATACATTCGAAAGATGTTATTTATAAGAATGAATCAAAATTTACTGTGACTGGCTTTCCGGCAGAGGTTGCTTTATTATTTCAAACTGCTATTGATCCCCGAGCAAATTTATTTTTCCATTTTGGTATGGGATTGGGGTACTATGCTTACAATTATAAAGCAGAAGGAACTATTGAAGAACTCGAATCGAAAACGAATGAACAGAATCGGGAAGAAAATTATATAAATCCTGAGGTCAATTTATCTGGAGGTGCGCAATTTTTTGTACTGGGTTTTGATATCAACATTGGAGCAAAAGTTGGTGCCACGCTGGAAATCTCCAAAATTGGATGGAGTATGATGAAATTAACTCGCGATATTGTGAGCCAGGAAATTAATGTCGAGGAAATTGCTTATGAAACAAAATACGGCTATAAGCGACAGGACTATGCGATAAAGAATGGGTTTGACGATATTGCAGTGTCCTTAGGGGTGTTCTGGCAATTATAAATCTAAAATAATTCTAAATGCGAATATTTTGTTTTAGCTGAACGCCTGCGTATAATTACAGTAATGGCATTCATATTGAACTCCCCTTATAATTCATACATAAAAGTCAAGGAGATATTTCTAATTTCCCGCATATTCCTTTCTAATTGAACATAGGCATAATTAAAAGCATTATTAATTGCCAAAATAGCTATAAAAGGATTTAATCTCAGATAGGTTCTAAATGCCCAGACCTTCTGCGATATACGCTCATCATAATCATACAACATAACAGTGTCTATTTTACTGGCATAACGATACTCGGCTTGGAATTCAAATGGATTAAATTTGATGGAAGGTACGATAAATGCCAAAACTTCAGGTCGATAAGACAATGGTGCATTGGTGTTCAAATCTTTGGCATCCATATATGTAAAATTTGCTTGCAATCCTAAATGATTGTTAAACCAACTTCCCTTGGTTGACAATTCAAATCCCCTTATTCTTGCGCGCACCACATTTTGAAATTGAACCTGTAAACTAAAATCATCCAGAATTTCCTCAACTGGTTCGATATAATTGTAATAGTCGTTATGAAAAATAGCGGCATCTATCCACCAATTATTGGTAATTTCCTGATGAAGTCCTAAATCAAATGACCAGACTGTCTCAGCTTTTAAATCTTCATTAGGCACAGCAGTAAATAGTTTATATTTGAAGTTAATAAATCGCTCAGTAATCGATGCTGCGCGAAATCCACTTCCTGCTGAAAAACGGAAAATCGTGCCGGCATAGGGATTATAATTAATTCCAAATTTTGGATTTAAATGATTCTCGTGATAATCGGAATTCATCACGCGATAATCGTCGTACCGCAATCCGAGCGTTATTGTCATGTTTCTATGGATTTGCCATTGATCCTGTATAAATGGCGCAATTGAGTATCCTCGATGATCGCCAATAAATTTTGTATGCCCGCCATCAATTTTATACTCAGCGCCAAATGTTAGATTATGAGCTCCATGAGGAAGCCAGTCCAATTTCGCCTCAGCTCCTATGCCTTCAGCAGGAAAATAGTCATTGGCACGATTATATTGATCTCCCATTAATGAACTGAGGTATGAAGCACGGAGTTTGAACCCGAATCTTGGTCCGAGCTGCTTCTGGTATAAAAGATAAGTATCATAAAAATTCATTCGTACTTTCGCCCCGCTATAGAAGAAAGAAGAAACAAGTGGATTGTGCTGATCCTGCCATTCGATAAATTCACTTCGATTTTCATAACTATAACTGCCATACAACGTTAGTTTTGAAGCATCTGGGAATCTGTATAAAAGCTTGGCACTGGAATTCAGGCGGTAAAAATCGCCATCCATCCTATAGCCAGTTGAACGGTGGTAGCCAAAGCCCAGGTTGACTCCCAAATCTCCAAAACTTTTGCTGTAGCTGATATCATTTCTGGAAAAATTTAACGTTCTATCGGTCCATTTCCATTGTGGGTAAGGGGGACCAGTATAATATCCACTGACTGTACGGATTTTCAATCGACCTTCCTCAGTCGGTGATTTCGTAATTACATTGACTACGCCCCCCAATGCGTTCGAGCCATAAAGCGCGGAACCAGCTCCTTTAATCACTTCAATCTGTTCAGTATCCATTATTGGGAGAATATTCCAATTAATTTCGTTATTATCACTATGCATCATCGGCACTTCATCAATGACGAGCAGTACCCGAGAACCTACCCCGCGAGTATACCCGGAAGATCCGCGTATATTAATGTGGTTTTCTATAAAATGAACTCCCGCCACACTTTCGAGTGCATCGTCTAATCGCAACGGGACTCGATCAATCAATTCTATTTTTGGTACCACAGAAACACTATGAGGGACAACGGATAAATCCTGTTGTTGTTTGCTTGCCGTTACAACGATTGGATTCATACCAATGACAGTCGTTTCCATCTCCACAACTGGTACTTCAACGACACTGCCAAGCTCGAGTTCGATATCAGGAGCCTGCTCTGTCTTGTATCCAATCATGGAAAATCGAAGTGTACATTGTTTGAGAGGTATTTTCTTTAGTGTAAATGCCCCATCTCCTCCAGTTGTAGTTCCTAAGTAAGTACCGACAATCTGGACATTGACACCAATTAGTGGCTCTTTAGTTTGTTTATCAATGACTTTCCCGGTGATTGTGGCGAAGATACCTTGCGAGAAAGTATGATTGAAGATAAATAAGATGAGAAAAATCGTTAGTAAAATTCGTTTCATCATTCAATTTTTCCAATTCGTTTTCAGTGTCCGAATGAAATTTTATTTGATTACTAAAAAAACATTTTAATACAATCCCAGCAGACAATAAAACTTCAACGGATGTTTTTTAATTTTTAAGATCCGTCCTAATCCTATTATCTGTCGGAATATTTCATTTTGCTAACCTTTTGTGTGCTATTAAGGATAGGTCTTACTAAAATCAGCTACTAATTCGACTTTGACTGTATCACCCTGGTCATTAATAAACCATTCTAAAGTATCCCTTAGCTTGAGTTGTTTTCCCTCAGGAACATAAGGACCAATTTGAGGAAGGTCATCAGGGAACTTTAAATCAGCTAATTTTTTAAAATCGTAAGGATTCCCCTTTTTACCTTTCCAAAATAAGGCGATATATTTGTGAAATCCTGGCGCAACATTTAAAGTAAATTCATAAGGATTATAGGCAGATTCTGTTACGGGCAAAGTTAAATCCCATCCAAGGGCAAAAAGATAATCGATTACAGTTTCTGGCTTCATGGGAAAAGAAGCTACGATCATCATCTCGGTGTTTGGATTAAATTCGCCCTTATAAGTAATTTTCCCTTTAATGAACGAGCCATATCTTACAAAACCAAAATCCGCATAAATATTTATCCCAGAAATAAATTTGTCGTGCTTAGTGATCGTTACTGGTTTTGGTTTAAAGAGATTCGGTGCCGTGTAAACACCTAATAGGTTCGAAATTGTTTCAAACGACCACTCTTTATCTTTAGGCTTCCACAAAACGGCAACTACATCATAGGTACTGTAATTGAGTGGTACTTTAAATTCGGTTGTATCTTTCCTGACATTTCTCTTAAAATAAATCGGGGGCGTTTTAATGATATCGGTCCATTTCTTGGGTGGAAAATCAGGCGCCACGACGACCACCATATCACCTGTTCTCCCTTCTTCAACTCGATCAATCGAATCAATAATGATCTTGCCTTCAATCCAGGGACCGGGCTCTAAGCCAGTGTCCATATCACAACTAATAAAGCCAATTGTCATTAAAAAAGATATAAAAATAAACCAGTATCGAAATTTCATGTTATACTCATTTAGGTCTAAGATGTAATAAAATTTAGTCATTGCGAGCTCGCAAATACTTTTGTAGTTATATCGGGAAGAAAAATCCTTTCAAAGGTTTAGAACTTTTGAAAGGGTACATTTGAGCGTTTCTTAGAAGGAGCAATGCGACGAAGCAATCTTTTGATTTTAAAGGGATTGCTTCACTTTGCTCGCAATGACATGATTTAAAAAATAGATATAAAAAGGTATAAATGATCTTGTTGATTTAGTGCTATTTTTTTCTCGTTGAGCACAATATGCAGCAGTCAGGGACTGCTGCTACCCAATATGTTGTGGCGTATTGCTGTTAAATGATGCTAAATCAACAAAGTCATAAATATCTATATTTTTTATTTTACAAAAGCCATTTTTTGAGAAGCCCTAAAAGTGTCTGTTCTAATCGTACAGAAATAAATTCCTGAAGTCACCAAGTTATTATCCTTATCTCGACCATTCCAGATATAATTATGAACACCAGCATTTAATTTTTTGTTCACTAATGTAATGATATGCTTTCCCTGAATATCAAAAATTTGCAGAGAAACATTATCGTTTTTGGGTAATTCAAATGTAATTGTCGTTCTCGGATTAAATGGATTCGGGAAGTTAGGTTTTAATCGATATCCTGCAGGCAAATGATTATCCTCTGCTAATTCAACATTGGTTACATAATCTTGAAATCGAATATTAATATTAGATGGATCTTTCAGCGGAGCATTGAAGTTATAAAACATGTGCTGTGCTGTCTCCACCGTTTGATTACCACCAATAAAATAAGTTGTGCTGATATAATGAATAGAATCCGTTAATGCATAACTTTCAAATACCATACCACAATCACCATAAGATAGACTATCGCCAGTGTCCCAATCATTTGCAGGATCTACAGTTCTTAGAGGCAATGTGCTACTATTAATATTGTCCCAATAATATAAGTATTGATAATGAGGCTCAGGTTGGACTGCTGGGGGATTACTCTCGTACCTCACATTGTTGAGGGATAACATCGTGCCTTGCGCGCCCGTGACCATTGTCCAATTTTTACTATTCTTTACCAGAGATGTATCGACATTATCCAAGTTATTGGTACCATCAATTAATTTATCCTGATTTCTTACGCCGACACTATCCCCACTAAAAAAGTGCATTCCATTTCCATTAGAATTTAAATCGTAAGACATCCGTACAGCCTTCACTCCCGCCAATCCAATAAATTGATCAAGACCAATTTCTCCTGAAAAAACTGTTGAAAATGGATAATAGGTCATAGAAAAATTGACCTTTCTTCCCGTGCTTTGGCCACCAAGAAACAATTCGAGCGGGATTTTTCGTTTTAAACGGATAACTGGATTCGGCGTATATTGAATTGTTGAATCAGGAGGTTTCGCCAGATCATCTTCCAGTAATGTTTGCCAAAAAGTACCACCCAGGAGCATAATGAAACGAATTTTCGTGCGATCATAGAAATCCTGATTATTTCCTCCACCCTGCAATGTGATCTTAACATTCTCAGGATACCATTTTCCAAAGTAATCAAGTTGATAATAACTACTGATTACTTTATCATTATCAATATCAATGGAAAGATATTTAATAGGGCTTTTATCCTGCTCAGTCAAAGTTGAGGAAACGAAAAGATAACACCATCCCTTTTTGGTTCGATCTCTAAAATCAACAATTTCGATTTCGAATCGTTTATTCGATCTGGAATCTTCATTATCGATCCAATTTCCCAAGGTAACTTTATCGCCAAGGTCCTGCCCTAAAAATATTAACACATCAGTACTGTCAATCACGTCGTTTGAGGGTATGAAAGGATCTTCATAATCTTCATCAATTTGAAATGGAATTGGCACCCAACCACTGCCAGAGTGATAACTATACAAAAATAGCTGGCTGGTTGGTATCCCTGACAGATATGCCAGATCTAATGTGTCAAAATATGTTGTGTCAAATTCAATTTCAACAGGCTCATAGCCTCTTTCTGGTGATAAGCTCTTGGTCTCTAATAATTGGCTGTTCGCATTGGTAAAGATAAACAAGAGTACGATAATAAAAATACTTAACTGGTATCTTAATTTCATAGTAGTTTCCTCCTTCATAATTAAATTTTAAAACCATGTTTAATAAAAAACTGTTTAGTTTTACTATTTTACAGAATATTGTGATATTTTTCTTTCACGAACAAAATTAATAAAAAACAAATATTTTATCGTGACGTTAAACATATTTTGAAGGTGAAAATAAATAATATGCAGTCTTTATTTATTCTAATCTTTAGGGGATGAGAACAAATAATTTGGATTATATTTTTTATCTTGCTAAAAATAAAAAAAGAATGATTCAAGAAAAAGTCATTAATTATTCTCACACCCTTAATAAAAACAAAAAAATTATTCTAAAATTAGTAATTTATTTTTCTCACCCTTTAATGTAACGATTCCTATAAAAAAAGGGTTCCTTACTTTCGTTCTGCAATTAATTACTTGCAGATTTGCAATGGAACCCTAAATTCAAACTTTTTTAATAAATTTACTCCCCGCGTAGAACTCGAACTTACAACCGAGTGTTTAAACAGCCACTGGCAGACTCTGCCAAGTAAATAAAAATAGCTCCGGTGGTAGGACTCGAACCTACAACCTAGTGGTTAACAGCCACCCGCTCTGCCAAATTGAGCTACACCGGATAACAATAATACTTTTAAATTATTATTTTTGAATGTCTTTGATGACCAATGAGAGGTCATTTTTCTGGAAAAATCTGGTTGCTTAAATATATAAAATTATTCTGTCTTTGTCAAGAAAAATATTTAAACATACCGATAAAATTTTCCTTCTGCTTTCTTACTGATGATTTCTATTTTCACTATCTTCTTACCTGATTTTTGAATTGGGAATTTATAATTTATGATTAAAATTTTATTGAACAATTCTATCTTCTCGATACAGAGTTGGATTATTTCTCTTTTGTCTGATAGTTCAAATTCATCTATTTTGTCAATTGTTTTTGATATTTGCTTGATTTCATCGATATCGATTCTTTCATATTGCTTGGTAAGTTCAGACATTTGAGAAAGAATGATATTACGATTAGTATCAATTTCTGAAAGGCGATCTTTTACGTCATCAAGGGAGATGGTATCGAGTTCAATTGCTTTGATGAGATTTGCTTTTCGTTTATCAAGATCGGCAAGTTGATTTTTGGAATTTTCTATCGCCTTAGTACTATCATCATTCTCCAATAATGCCTGGTATCCCAATTCGATAATATGCAGATTTTTTAATCGAATTTTTATGTCATTAAGAACAACCGAATCGATCAAGTCCATTTTTATGTTTTTGCTTTTTTTGCAAAAGCCCTTCGTTTTATAATATCCTGAACAATAATAATAAAACGATCCGCCTTCCGATTTGTGGCGATTGTTTGTTGTTTTGATAGAATGATCACAATAGCTGCATTTGAATATTTCCATTCCTGTGAGCAAATAGGCAGGATTGCAAGACCAGTTGCCGGGGATCCAATCCTTTTTGATTGCAATTACTTTTTGATAGTCCTCGATTGATATGATCGGCTCCCAGGTCGCTTTGATGATGTTGAATTTTGAATCATAGCGCTGTCCTGAGTAGAATATCAGACGATATGGCGCTAAAATTCTTCTGATTATGCGTGGAGTGAAGCGGTGATTTTTTTGCTTTGATAACCGCGTTTATTCAGATAATCAGCAATTTCTACTTTGGTATATTTTTTCTGAATTAGTTTTATAATGATTCTTACAACATCAGCTTCTTTTGCATTGACTTTCAGTGGGTTAGCTTTATCGTATTTGTCATAATCATAACCCAGGGGAGGTTTGCCGCCAGTCCATTTGCCCTGGTCTTTGATGCTTTTCATGCCTCTCAGGGCGCGTTCCCGGATTCTTTTGCGTTCATGATGACCGAAAACGGATTTTATGTCCAGGGAAAATTCATGATCGATATTTATGGGATCGAAAATCTCAAATGGACTGGCTATCAGTTTGCTATTTTTCTGCAAAAGTTCACACAGATCCAGCCAGAAATATTTGTCGCGGAGGGTGCGGTCAATGCGATGGGTCATGATGATGTGGCATTCGTTTTGTTCGATATGTCACTTAATTTCTGCGTACAGGGGATGAGATTTCATGTGCTGGCCATGAGTGTCGCCAAAATTGAAGTCTTTTACAAATATCCACTTTCGTTGTTTGATACTTTCGAGGCATTCGTTAAGTTGATCTTCGAGAGAGGTTTTGTCTTCCGCGGCTTGTTTCGATGTGCTAACTCGCCTGATGATACTACATCGCATGATTTTCCAAATAATTAGATTATAGAAAATAAAATGATAATCTTAATAATTATACCATACCGTGCCTTAAGAAAATCAATCAGATCTTTGCAGTTGTGATCGAGCATGAAAATATTTTTCAAATTGAGTATAAATATTATGACGCTGTAAGCACCACGATTCAATAATCAGGCAAATATAAACAAAAACAGCAATTAATGATTCGGCAGGATCTCCGGCCCAAATAAGAATAAGTTTGACTTTACTTCCATAACACCAAGAGTAGCGTCTGCCATTGTAAGCTGAATATCTTGGAATAGATTAATATGTGGGGCAAAAGGTGATTGAAATATTATATCTAATTGTCCTGATAATTCATCATTATGATCGATAATTTGACCTGTTTTGAATTCTACTATTGAAGGAAGATTTTGTTTAAGAAATTCCTTAATAATTCCTTCTCTTGCTAATCCTTTTACATCACCATGTTCAGCAATCCCAACATGTTCACCATATTTCTTGATTCGATCTCTAATATTAGAAAAGTGTTTCACTAGAATTCTATCAGTCATTAATATTCTCAATTTAATTAGAATACAGCTAACGTGAACATCTCTTGCGCGAGGAGCATTCAATGCTCCGGACATTAGAGTTCTCAAATAGTCCTGAAAATCCGCCAAGGAAAACCCGAAAACGGCCCGCCCCTCGCGTCAAGAGCATGCATTGTTAGACATTACTGGCCGAATTTGGTCAGATACTTCTGAAGGAATTGGTATGCTGCATAACAATTAAGCTGTCCAGGATATGGATAGGCCAATGCTGCTGAGTTGAAATTTAGAGCTGTAGCTTTAATTGCTTTATCTATGCTATCAGGTGTAGCCTGAGGGATACCAGACAGGAGCAACGCAATACATCCTGATGTGTATGCTGCGGAAAAAGATGTGCCAAATCTTTCCCCAAATTTTCCTGATATTTCCCACCACCATTTCTTAACTCTTGAGAGATTTTCCCACCACTCCCCGATCTCCTTAGACCATATGGCAGCACATGAAAGTGCTTTCCGAGCTAATGCAGGACAAGTCGCTGCTACTTTCGGCCCGAGATTTCCGGAAGCTATGACAACTACTAATCCTGATTCTACTGCTTCATCAACCTTGTTGCACAGTGAGCATTTGGATTCTGTACACCCTGCTGGTTCAAACCAAACACTTAAGTTAATAATTCGAATTTTGGGATAGTGTTCTATACAAAAATCAATTGCTCGTTGTATAGTCTGACGATTAGGATTACTTCGATAGGGAATGACCTTTAGATTAGCAATCGTTGCTCCTGGGGCGATTGTATGTATTGATACTGCCATCTGAGTTCCATGTGCTAGTATATGATTTTTTGCATCATGCTCATTGGTAAAATCTATATTTTCTATGATAGGCACAGGAGCCTGATAGTGAGATGATACACCAGAATCAAGCAGTGCAATAGTGATTCCCTGACCGTTAATGCCGAGTTTCAAAAGAGGAATAAACTGAAGGCGTTTATCAAGATCCTCAATCGCGTCAAATACTAACTCCAAACCATCCATAATTACTGACCTTTCAGTTTCTGAAGAGTAGCATCCCATGCATAACCCATGAGAATTGCAGTTCCGGGTGTCGCTATCTTGTCACCTGCAAACGCTATGATAATAATCGGAACAAGCAGAGAAAATACTCCAAGGGCCAGATATGGTTTGGCTATTCTCCACAGCCGTGGGAGAAATGCGTAAACGCCTGCTACTCCTCCTGGGGGCTTTGGCAACGCTTTTCGTAGTATCGGCAAAATCACACTCAGAAATACCCCTAGAACGCAGAATAAATATGTTTGAAACGGTGATAATGGAATATCTGATTGCAGCATAATACCCTCCCTTTAATGTCTAACCTAGTTTTTATGGCTCAAAATATATTCTTGACTTTGTTTAAATACTTATTAATTTATATATTATAAAAAATAAAGGGATAAAAAAATGCGCTTAAGAGCTGACATTAGAATAAGTATCAAAAACAATGTAACAGGTGAATCTCACAACATAGAGTAAATAAAATTTCCGAATAGCTCACTGCGGTTCTGGCTACAGTTCGATGGAGCAAATTTTAAGAAAACGCCTGAAGTAATTGTGACTCAGTTGTGTAATCGTTTGAGAAAGCTGTTGAATATTATGGTTCGAGAGTTTTAAGAATTGTCTAAACAATTGATCACCTCCTTTTAAATGATCAAAATTCGTCTGCTATTATAGCATTGTTTAGCATAATTCTTCAATATTTTACTCTTCTGTTATACAATAAAATTCTATCAAAAAGTCAATATATTTTTTTATTCTCAATTTCAGTAGGCATCTTAATCAGAGTAAAAATTTGAGCCTTTTTAAACAAGTACGGCATGATGTCGGAAAACAGCAAGAAGCCGAGCACGATGAATGTTTTCCATCATGAAGCCTTATTGCCCTTCCCAACATAAATTATGGTGCGTTGAATGAAAGACGACATCATGTAAAAAAACAGCACGTAAGCCAAGCAGGTGAGAAGCTGTTTTTTTACATCATGCCTTAGTGGATATCCCAAAGTGAATCTCATTGATATTTACTGAAGGATCAAAAACATAGTGTTTAATAAAACAAAATATCATGTTTTTGTCTTTTTTAAAATATTTTTAAATCAATTGAACGTAAAGTTACCCATTAACTATTTCTTCTATTCCCTTTTGATAAGACGTTGCTTTGAAGAAAGCTTTTTCAAATTTGGTACTATCAAAAAGATAATCATATTCATTCTGATATAACATTTCAATGGATTCTTTAGCCAAAGGATTAAACAATCCTGCCATTTTCATCATCCACTTGCTTATAACTGAGTATTTTGATTTGACATGATAAGCTTCGGCAACTTTTTGGATGAATTGCTGCCCAGTCAATGCGTTGTTGTCTGTTGGTAAGTGCCAAATTTGATTATATGCATTCTCAGTATTACCTAATATGGCAGTTGCTTTGCCAGCATCAGGTGTATAGGTTTGCGAATGTTTTACAGTGTACTGCGTAAGATTTTTTGCTAATTCAGTGCCAATTATTCTTCCGCTTCCTAAAATTGTTTGTATGGTTTCTCCTTATAAAATTTAACTGATAAGTAATTATAACTAATAGGATACTTTAATAACTATCACTGTTATATCGTCATGCTGTGGCGCTACTCCTGCAAACTGTCTGACATCTTCAATAATTCTTTCTTTAATTTCTCTGGCTGATAAGTTGGTCGTATTAATTTTTTCGATCAAATCTTTTAACCTCTCATCTCCATAAATTTTCTTGGCACGATTTTGTGCTTCGGGAATTCCATCAGTTAGAAAAATAAGTACATCCCCAGATTTCAATGAGATTTTTTTCTCATGATAGATATTGTCATTAATAATACCTAAAGGATGAGTCGGATGAGCAGCTTTTATGAATTCAACTGAGCCATCTGATTTTAGTAAAGGTTCAATTAATCCCGCATTGGTAAAAATCAGCTCTTTATTATTGACATCAATCAAGGCAAGACAAAGTGCAATAAACATTTGTTTGTCTGTTTTTAAATACAAGGGAAAATTTACTTGTGTCATAATTTCACTGACTGAATTTGTTATTTTTGCTTCTAAATTGATCATTCCGCTGGACATTACTGCCGTCATAGCAGCTTTCATTGCTTTTCCTGAGACATCACCAATAGCAACGAGAAATTTTTCTTGTGTTTCATCCACCCAAATATAATCGAAGAAGTCACCGCCAACCTCATTTGCAGGGATACATATTCCAGAAATATCAAAACCTGCAACCTGTGGATCGGAATGGGGCATGATGGACATCTGTGCATCATGGGCAGCCTGAAGCTCTGTTTTTAAACGAACGTTTTTCAACCTTCGTCGATATAGCATAAAAGCGATGCCAACAACAAACAGAACAGAGAGTGTTTGGAACCACCAGGTTTGCCAGAAAGGCGGAGTGATTGTTATCTCGATTGATGTGCCTTCTTCATTCCAGATGCCATCGTTGTTTGAGCCTTTTACCCTAAAAATGTATTTTCCTGGAGCAAGCGTCGTGTAGTTTGCAAAACGCTTGTTAGAATCCGTATAGATCCAGTCTTTATCCAGTCCATCCATTTTATAAGCGTATTGGTTTTTCTCGGGCGTCGTGTAATCCAATGCTGCAAATTCAAAGGAAAAAATATAATCCCTGTAAGAAAGTTTTATTTCCTTCACTTCTGAGATTGGTTTGTCAAATTCAATGACTTGATTCAATTTACTAAATTCTGTGACCACAACAGGTGGAATATAAGGATTGTCCTTTATATTTTCAGGATAGAAAGCATTAAAACCATTAATACCACCAAAAAATAACTCACCGCTTTTGCTTTTAAAGTAAGAGCCTGCATTAAACTCATTACTCTGAAGTCCATCTGATACGTTATAATTTTTAAAGGTTTTCTTTCGTGGATCAAATTTTGATAATCCATTATTGGTACTGAGCCAGAGATAGCCTTGATTATCTTCCAATATTCCATACACTACATCGTTTGGGAGTCCATCTTTCACTGTATAGGGTGTGAACGTCTCTTTTTTAGGATCAAATTTATTGAGACCACCGCCATAGGTTCCAAGCCAGAGAATCCCCGAAATATCCTCATGAATTGCAAAAATGTAATCATTACTTAGGCTGTTAGGTTCATTTGTATTAGCTTTATAATGGGTGAATGTTTCAGTAATCCTATCAAACTTATTGAAGCCTCCACCCTGGGTTCCGATCCAAAATCTACCCGATCTGTCTTCATAAATAGCTCTGATAAAGTCATGACTAATACTATTTGCATTATTAGGGGCATGTCGGTAATGAATGAAAGTCGAGGGGGTGTCCTTGTCTTCACCTGGGATAAGTTTATTAAGCCCACCACCTCGGGTGCCAATCCATAAGACTCCCGACCTGTCCTCATAAATAGCCCTGATTTCGTTATGGCTCAAACTATTGGGATTACTTGGATCGCATTGAAAAGAGGTAAATTTTTCTGTTTCTCTATCGAACTTATTAAGCCCACCTCCGTGAGTACCGAGCCAGAGAACACCCGATCTATCTTCATAAACAAGTCTAACTAGGTCATTACTCAAACTACTGGGATCATTGGGATCATGCTGATAATAGCTAAACCGATTCCATTGGCGATCAAATTTATTTAGCCCTCCTCCGTGAGTTCCAATCCAGAGTATACCTGATCGGTCTTCGTAAATCGACCAGATAATTTCTTCATTCAAGCTGTTTGGATTATCAGGATCTGGTTTATAATGGACAAATTGTTTTTTCCCCCTATCAACTTTATTGATTCCTCCTCCATACGTTCCAATCCAGAGTATACCTGATCGGTCTTCGTAAATCGATCTGATTTCATTATAACTAAGACTAGTAGGATCACGAGAATCATTTTGACAATGCGTAAATACCTCATTCTCTCTATCAAACTTATTAAGTCCTCCTCCATTTGTTCCGATCCACAATACTCCAGACTGATCCTCATATATCGAATAGATTTCATTATGGCTCAAGCTGTTAGGATTGTTCGGTTCATGTTGGTAGCGAATAAAAATGGGTGAAGATACCCTGGCTCCACTCTCCAATGCATCTCGGACAAACTTATTCAATCCATTATCCGTGCCGATCCAGAGTGTCCCCTCTTTGTCCTCATAAATTACCCTAACAATACTGTGGCTTAGGCTGTTGGGATTGTTGGGATCGTGTTTATAATGAATAAAAGTTGGACCAGTTATCTCGTCACTATTCCCAGATGAATTCAGAACGAGGTTATTCAATCCATAATCTGTACCGATCCACAGTGTACCTTTTTTATCTTCGCAAATGGCCCTTACCGTATTATGGCTTAAGCTGTTAGGATCATTTGGATCATGTTGATAATGGATAAAAGATACATTTTCTTCATTCTTTGATGCACTTGGTATTAATTTATTCAATCCCCTTTCAGTACCGATCCAAAATACACCTTTTCGGTCTTCGTAAATGGCTCTGACAATATCGTTACTTAAGCTATTTGGGTCATTTGGATTATTTTGGTAACGAATGAATTGCCCTTTATGCGGATCATGTTTATTTAGTCCACCGTTGAATGTTCCAATCCAAAGCCAACCTGATCTATCTTCATAAATTGTCTCAATCTGATTATAGCTCAGGCTATTCGGATTATTGGGATCGTTCCTGATTACAGTAAATCCGTATCCGTCATATACGTTCAGACCATCCTGTGTACCAAACCATATAAATCCCCTGCTATCCTGAATAATGCTTGTTACTATGCTTTCGGATAATCCCTGTTCAAGTGATATACGTTGGAAAGTAATGGCATTATGTTGGCCATAACCTATACCAAAAAATGAAATAAGTGAGTATAAGACAATTGTTGAATCTAAGAAGTATTTTCTTAGTGACATTCACTTCCTCCAATAGGGTTGTTCATCATGGAGATGTTACATTTTGAGTCGTACAATTTTTACAGGTAGCTATCGTTATTAGTAGTAAAAACATCAATTAATAGTAACAATTGGCTCTAATATCAGGTTTAGAATCATTACTACCTGCACAAAATATCAGTTATTATTTGCATTATTCTTCAATTAAATATATAAAAATATTTCAAAAATGTCAACATAGATTTTTCATTATTTTTGGAGAACTAATGCATTGAATGAAAACGGCATCATGTAAAAAAACAGCACCTAAGCCAAGCAGG
>JABAOC010000733.1_pt4 | contig 48662 bp, 41 predicted proteins | sample 7062161 | NCBI WGS metagenome assembly JABAOC01 (sample SAMN14538625, study PRJNA623070) | marine sediment metagenome | biome: marine biome [ENVO:00000428]; feature: marine pelagic biome [ENVO:01000023]; material: deep marine sediment [ENVO:00002113] | place: India: Gulf of Khambhat ... | reverse complement strand
GTCGGGGAAGCCGCACTCGTACTCGCAGCCGTTGTTATAGAAGTAATAGATGAACGGGCCACGCGCGCTAACGCCGTCCGGCTGGCCGAACTCCCCTTTCACCTCATCGGCCGTCATGCCAGGGGCGATGGTTCTGACTTCCTGGGCCGTCGCCGCGCCGGCCGTGAAGAAGATGGCCGCCAGTCCGATCGCCCAACCCGCTACTCTGCTGTTGCTCATGTCACTCCCCCTCTTTTCACGATCGCGGCTCGGTGTCCCCCTGGGGTCAGGTCCTGCTTCGGCAGGCTCCGCGGCGGCTCCTTCGGGCCTCTCGCCCAGTGGCGCCGCATATCTTCGTACTGCCGCCGACGGGGGTACGATTCCCCGTACCCTCTACGCAATTCCCAGTTCCCAAGGACCTCGCCCGCACCTGAATCATACCGACTACAGCGCCAGACCGCCGCCAACTTACACACCCAACTTACCCAATCTTTCAATGGCGCGGTCTATCGCTTGGCGCTGGCGTTTCAGCGCCTTCACGATACGTCGGACCGTGTCCGGCGTCGGGCGACGTGCTGCCATCCGATACTGGTACAGCGAGTCACGGGAAATGCCCGCTGCTTCCGCAAGGTCGGTCTGACTCAGCGTTGCCGCGTCTATCGCGTCCAGAACCGCCCGCAGCCGGGTTTCGTCTGCCTTAGCCATATCTGCCCGTCTAGGGGGTCTACAACCGGCGGGGTACGTAAGATACCGGCCGGTCGTCATCTTGTCAATATTCGTCCGTACTCGGCCGGCAGAAATTGGCAAGAACTGCGTCCGCCAGGGGAGACCAGCTTCGGTCAGCCTTTCAACCGACCGTCATTCATTCCGCGGGTTGGTCTGGTTAGTCCGCGTCAGGACTGGAACTTTCGTCGGTGCCGGCGTGCTTCGCCCAGTGGGGCCGCATATCTTCGTACTCCAGATCCCGCGTCTCTGTTTCCTCGTCAGCGCCAAGCTCCTCACTCAACGGGTCGCGATCGGGCAGGATGTCCAATAAGCCCAGTGCGACCGTCCGCACGACGCCGACGGTTATGTAAGTCAACGCGACAGGGAAAACCACCAACTGGGGGTTCCAGATGAGCAGCGCCACGGCGATCAGCAGCAGCGCGATCGCGGCGCGCCCACTGGGGTTTCGGACGCTCAGGCGGGGAATTGCCGGATAGATTACATGACTCAGCATCAATCCGGCCAGCACGATCATGCCACCACCGATCAGCTGAGTCCAAGGCCAGCTTGAAACATAGCCATCGAACAGGCCGGTCTGGCTGAACGGGTAAAACGAAGCCAGTGTAACACCTGCGACGGGGGAGGGGAGCCCGTGGAAGTGGAGATGGGCGCGGCCGCCCTGCTCGATGTTGAAGCGTGCCAGCCGGACGGCCACGGCAGCGACGTAGATGAAAGCCAAAGCCCAGCTCCAGTCGCCGGTCTCGAGCAGTTGCTTGTAGACGAGTATTGCGGGCGCGACGCCGAAGCTGACCAGGTCGACCAGCGAGTCGAGCTCGGTGCCGAAAGGTGACCCGGTACGGGCGAAGCGGGCGATACGCCCGTCGAGGCCATCGGCGACGGCGGCCACGACGATGAGCCAGGCCGCCAGACTGAAGTCGCCGCGCAGAGCCGCGATGATAGACCAGAAGCCGAAGAATAGGTTGCCCAAGGTGAAGGCGTTGGGGAGGATGACGATTCCCCGTCGGCGCTCACCGTGAGCCGAACGACTCCGCTTGATCATTCGAGTGCCTCCGAGTCTGCGGTCAGCTGTGCGAGGACTGTTATGCCACCAACGGCTCGCTGGCCGACTCTTACGTTCAGGGTCGAATCCCTAGGCAGAAAGACATCGACGCGCGAGCCGAATCGGATGAGACCCATCCGTTCGCCCTGCTCGACCCGGTCGCCCAGCTTCGCGTAAGTCACAATCCGTTTCGCTGCCAGGCCGGCGATCTGTCGGACGAGCACCGAGTGGCCCTCGGATTTGATGCCGGTAGACGCTCGCTCGTTGGAATGGCTGGCCGAGCGGCGCCAGGCCGGCTCGAATCCCCCGGCATCGTAGGTCCTATGGTCCACGTCGCCGGTCACCGGGTAACGGTTCACGTGGACGTCGAAGAGGGATAGAAAGATCGACACGCACATTGACTCGCTCTTCATGTACGAGGATTCCTCGAGGAGCCTGATGTCGATGACCTTCCCGTCGGCAGGCGACACGACCAGATCAGGTCCCCTGGGACCCAGGCGCTCCGGATCACGAAAGAAGGCGAGGATACCGACTGCCAGGGTGGCCAGGCACAGGGCCACGATCCAGAGCAAGGTCCCGCCCGTGTGTGCCGCGGCCGAAAGAAGCACGATGGCCGGGACCGTGGTGCTGAGGATGAACGGGAGGCCTTCGCGGGCCAGTGGAATGCGCATCTCTGTACTTCTTTTCGCCGGCTTACTGAAGCAGGGGCTCGCCGGTGATCAGCTCGTACGCTCTAAGGTAGCGCTTGGATGTGTTTTCGACGACCTCGGGCGGCATTGATGGGGGCGGCGGCGTCCTGTCCCACTCCCCCTTCGCCACCAACAGGTCGAGGTAGTCGCGCACCGGCTGCTTGTCGAAGGACTGCTGGCTGTGCCCGGCCTCGTATTGATCTGTCAGCCAGAAGCGCGATGAATCTGGTGTCAGGACCTCGTCGATGAGCAGAATCTCGCCTTCGCGGCCGACGCCGAACTCGTACTTGGTGTCGGCCAGTATCACACCGCCCTCGGCCGCGATGTCATGAGCGCGCTCATACAGGGCGATACTCATGTCGCGGAGCGTGTTGGCTACCGCCACTCCGACCGTCGCCCGGACCCGCTCGAACGTGATGTTCTCGTCGTGTCCCTCGGTCGCCTTGGTTGCCGGCGAAAAGATCGGTGGGTCGAGCCGCTGCGCCTCCACGAGCCCGGGTGGTAACGGCTCGCCGGCCAGCGTCCCGCTGACGCGATACTCCTTCCAGGCCGAGCCGGTGATATAGCCTCGCACCACGCACTCGATGGGGAACGGGTCCGTCTTGCGACAGAGAATGCTGCGGCCTTCCCAGCGTGAGCGGCTCTCCGCCAGCGGTGGGTGTCGCTCGATGATCGCCTCCGCGTCGGCGGTGATCACGTGATTGGCGACGATGTCGCTGGTCCGCTCGAACCACCAGAGCGAGAGCTGCGTCAGAACGGTCCCCTTGTGTGGGATCGGCTCGTCCAGCACGACGTCGAAGGCGCTCAGCCGGTCGGTGGCGACGAGCAGCAGATCATCCCCGAGCGCATACACCTCCCGGACCTTGCCCTCCTTCACCAGGGGCAGATCCAATCCGACGGTTCGTAGCGGTTCTGTCATCGTCGTTTCTCGACCGTTCTCTCACTCAGACCGTGAGGGTTGGGCTATCCCTTTCTATTTCCTCTGCGTGCCGCTCCAGCGCCGGATCGACCGATTCGGCGATGAATCGTTCGACCTGCTGCGGGGCCCGGCCGACCATCGCCTCAGGGGTCAGCAAGCTTTCGAGTTCCTCACGCTCGATCCCGATCGTGGGGTCGCCGGCCAAACGCTCGACCAGGTCGTTCGCCTTCCCTTGACGCACTTCCTCCGCCGCCGCTACCGCATGCCGGCGGATGACTTCGTGGAGCTTCTGACGGTCGCCTCCGCGGCGCGCCGCGAGCAAGAGGACGGGCTCCGCCGCCAGGTACGGCAGTTGCTCGGCGAGGCGACGTGCCGCCACGTCGGGGTGGACGTCCAGGCCGGCAGCGACGTTATGCCAGAGTAGCAGGACCGCGTCGCATCCCAGGTACGCTTCGGGCACAGCGATCCGCTTGTTCGCCGAGTCGTCGAGCGTCCGTTCGAGCCACTGCGCCGCTGCGGTGATCGCCGGGTCGAGCGCTAGGACCATGACGTGGCGTGCCAGCGCATTGATTCGCTCGCAGCGCATCGGGTTGCGCTTGTGAGCCATAGCGCTGGACCCGACCTGTGATTTGCCGAACGGCTCCTGTACTTCGCCGAAGTTCTGCAGCAAGCGGATGTCGTTGGCGAACTTCGAGGCGGACTGCGCGATGTCGGACAGCGTGGCGAGCAACGTCGCGTCGACCTTGCGCGTGTACGTCTGCGAGGACACGCCGTACACCTCGTCGAAACCCATCTTCTCGGCGACCAGCCTGTTCAACTCGTCCACTTTCCCGGAATCGCCGTCGAACAGGATCAGGAACGAGGCTTCGGTACCCGTGGCGCCCCGCGTGGAGCGGAACCGCAATTTCTCGAGGCGGAAATCGAGCGATTCCAGGTCGAGGAGCAGGTCCTGCATCCAGAGGGCAATGCGCTTGCCGACGGTGGTCGGTTGTGCAGGCTGCAGGTGCGTGTAGCCGACGCAGGGGACATCGCGGTGTTCGAGCGCCTGCTCCCTCAGCGCGGCCAGGACGTTGAGGACGCGCCGGCGGATCAACTTGAGCGCCTCGCGGTGTTGGATCAGGTCGGCGTTGTCCATCACGAAGGCCGAGGTAGCACCCAGGTGGATCACGCCCTTCGCCGCCGGCGCCACTTCGCCGAAGGCTTGGATCTGCGCCATCACCTCATGGCGCGACTCCGACTCGAGCTCGGCGATCCGGTCCAGATCGATCGCCTCGATCGACGTCCGCATCGACGCGATCGCCTCCTCGCTAACCTCTAGCCCGAGTTGGCGCTCGGACTCGGCCAGGGCGATCCACAGCTCGCGCCAGATCCGGGCGCGGAAGCGCGGCCCGAAGATGGCCGCCATCTCACCCGAGGCGTAGCGGGTGATGAGCGGGTTCTGATACGAGTCGGCCGTCACCCGGTCACCCTCCTGTGGTTATCCGGAACGACGTTCTTCCCTGATAGCCGTCCCTTTCGTAATAGACCTGGATGCCGCCGCGGCCGGCGAAGTAGTCGAGGAGTTCCGCCACCTCATCGGCGCTCGATACGCGGCGACGGTTAATGGCAAAGATCAGGTCGCCCTGCATGAGCCCGGTCCTTTGCGTCACGTAGTCCGAGACGCTCACGATCAGCGCGCCCTGTTCGCTGCGCAGCCCCCGCTCGACCCGGATGGCTGGTGTCAGGGTGATCAACTCGAGGCCCTCGAGCACTTCTACGCGGTCGGCCCGCACCGATGGGAGGTCCTCGACCGCAACGGCGACTTCACGCTCATCGCCCCTGAGGTCCAGTACCGTAAGGCTGATTTGGTCGCCCGGGGCCACATTGAACAGTTCCGCCTCCCAATCGAGCGGCGACTTCACCGGCCGGCCCTGAACAGCGGTCAACTCCATCCCTTTCGTCAGCTCGGCGCGATCGGCCGGCGAGCCTGGGGCTACCCGCACGATGCTGGCGCCGCGCCGGCGTCCCGTTCGGTCGCTCTCGGTGGGCCCCACGTCGATGCCGACCCAGGGGCGGCGTACCCGCCCGCCGTCGCGGAGCTGGTCGGCGATGCGCAGCGCCCGGTTGATCGGGATCGCGAACCCGAGCCCCTGTGAGCCGCCCGTCCGGGAGAAGATCGCCGAGTTGACACCTATCACCCGACCTTCCGCGTTCACCAACGGGCCGCCGGAGTTGCCCGGGTTGATCGAGGCGTCGGTCTGGATCATGTCGGCGTATATCGTCTGCTCGTCGCCGCCCGAGCCCGACAGGGCGCCCGGCAGGATGTGACGCCCGGTACCCGATATCACACCCGCCGTAACTGTTGGCTCGGCATTGGAGAGGAGGTAGCCGAAGGGGTTGCCGATGGCGATGGCCGGTTCGCCGATGACTAGGTCGTCGGAGTCGCCGAACTCCGGCACGGGAATCTCGGCCTCCACCTGTAGAAGGGCGACGTCGGATAGTTCGTCGCTGCCGATCAACTCCGCCGGATGGTCACCGCCCTCGACCGTGGAAACGACGATCTCGATGGCGCCCTGGACCACGTGGGCATTGGTCAACACGTAGCCGCCCTCCGCGATGGCGAAACCGGACCCGAGGCCGGCTACCTCTCGCTCGGTGCCGAACGGGGCGAAGAAATCGTCGAAGATCGAACGTGGGACCACCCGCTGGCGGCGGATCACGTTGACGCTCACGACAGAGGGTGTGACGCGCCGCGCCGCCTCGACTATGGGCGTCTGGCGGGCGGGTATCAGGCCTGAGTCGCGACCCGCCTGCGCCGCCGCGCCAGCGGCGGCCGGCGCTGGAGCCGCCGCGGGATCGGCCGTTTTCGACGCCTCCGAGGCGCCCGGCTCGTCGGCCCGAACCAGGAAAGCGGGCGGTCCGAAGACGACCAAAGCGGCGGCGATGAGGGCGGCGGCGAGGCCCACCAGCCAGCCGGCTCGGAAACCGGCTGCAGATCGATCGCGGTCTGTCGGTGCGGCTATGCTTCTGCCTCCTGCGTGCTCGGGATTTCGATCTTGGCCTCCTCCGCGTCCCTCAGAAAGGCCTCGAGTCCACGATCGGTGAGTGGGTGCTGGACGAGCCTCCACAACACCGCCGGCGGTATTGTGGCGATGTCCGCGCCAAGCAGCGCGGCGTCCACGAAGTGCAGCGGATGGCGGATCGAGGCAACCAGTATCTCAGTGTCGAAGCCGTAGTTGTCGTATATCTCGCGGATCTGGGCGATAAGCTCCATCCCCTCGTGCGAGATGTCGTCGAGACGCCCGACGAACGGCGAGATGAACGTGGCTCCCGCCTTTGCCGCCAGCAGTGCCTGCGACGCGGAAAAGCACAGCGTCACGTTGACGCCGATACCCTCGGCGCGCAGTCGCCGCGTGGCCACCAAGCCCTCCTCGCTCAGCGGGACCTTGATGACGACGTTGTCGGCGAGGGCGGCGAGATCGCGCCCTTGCGCCAGCATCCCCTCCGAGTCGGTGGCCAGCACTTCCAGGCTCACCGGCCCGTCCACCGCGTCGGTGATCTCCTTCATGTAGTCGGCCAGGTTGGCGTCGCCAACAACCTTGGCCAGCAGCGACGGATTCGTCGTCACACCGTCGATTAGGCCGGCCCTGGCGGCCCGGCGAATCTCCTCGATGTCTGCCGTGTCGATGAAGATCTTCATTCGCTCTCCCCTTTACCCCTCGCTTTTGCTTCCGTTTGCCCTGAAGTATAGTCGACTCGCGCCAAAAACAACCCCTGCGCTGGCGCCGGCGGCGCCGCTTTCAGGCCGGGCTCGCCCTCCAGCAGGCGGCCCACGTGGTCGACGGGCCGGAGGCCCCGTCCGGTCGCGACCAACGTGCCCACCAGATAGCGGACCATATGGTGGAGGAATCGGTCGGCGGTGATCTCGAACTCGAGTATCCCAGCGTCGCGCGCTGCCTCGCGCCAGAACGCCGAACTCACGTTGCAGCGAACACCCCGTTCGGGCTGGCCAGACTTCGCGAACGCGCCGAAGTCATGCTCGCCGGCGATGCAACTTGCCGCGGCGTCAATCCGTTCTCGGTCCAGGCTGTGGCCGACCGGCCAACACCAACGGTGCTCGAAGGGCGAGCGGGACCCAGGGCTGAGGCCAACTCGGTAGACGTAGGTGCGAGACAGGGCATCGTAGCGCGGATGGAAGGACTCGGGCACGGGCTCGGCGGATTCGATCCACAGGTCGCTCGGCGCCAACGCGTTGAGCGCTCGAACCAGCTCCCGCTCGTCGAAGCGATTCGGTATCAGCGCGCTCGCGACCTGACCCGTAGCGTGGACACCTCGATCCGTGCGGCCGGCGGCCGTAACGCTGACCGCGTCCACACCACATAGCCGGCCCAACAATGCCGAAAGCTCGCCCTGCACTGTGCGCCGGTTAGTTTGCGTCTGCCACCCGTAGAAATCCCGGCCGTCGTAGTGCAAGACGAGCTTAACTCGCCAGTGAGTCGTGTCGTCCCCTGCGTGCATGGTACAACAATATCCAACATCCCCTAGCCAGTGACCAGATATTCAAGTGCCTGACAAGAGCCACGACTCAAGATCCAATGATCATCGACACATGAACCTTGGGCCTGGTCACTTGGAGACCACTTGATATCTGAAAGCTGGGTGTTGGATAGTGGATATTGACTTCAATACTTGCGGATGACTCCCACAACGACGCCCCGGACCTGGACGTCGTCCTCGGCGTAGTAGAGTGGCGCGTGTTGCTCATTGGCTGGCTGCAGCCGGATGCGACCGTCGTTCTCCCTGTAGTAGCGTTTGACCGTCGCGGACTCGCCGGCCACCAGCGCAATCACCATTTCGCCGTTCTCGGCCACCTGGCGACCGTCTACAACTACACAGTCACCGTCACGGATCTGGTCGTCGATCATCGAGTCGCCGCGCACCCGCAGCACGTAATGGGGGCCCTTTCCGGTAAGCATATCCTCGGGCACCGAGACCACCTCGGTGTCCTCGATCGCCTCGATCGGTGCGCCGGCCGCCACCAAACCCAGCAGCGGAAGCCCGGCCGCCACCGCCTTTGGGCGCGCCGACTCCAGCGGCTCTACCGAGCGGCTTTCGTTGTAGTTGCGGCGGATGTAGCCCTTGCGCTCGAGGTTCGAGAGGTGCTCGTGCACGGTCGCCAGAGAACGGTAGCCGAAGAAGTCAGCGATCTCCTCGAAACTGGGCGAGTAGCCTGAAGTCTGAATGAAGCTCTCGATGAAATCGAGGATCTCTCGCTGCCGCTTGGTGAGCGCCATGACGCCTCCGTTGTGCCGTTGCGAGTGGCCGCCTCCCGAACAAGAGCCGAAACTACAATACCCGAAAATGCACCGAAGCGCAACCCCCGACGCCGTATCTGGTTGTGGGAAACGAGGCTGAGGCAGACAGCCCGTCGGAGCGCCTGGGATTGATCCGTCCGCTGCGGCGGCTCTGCCCGTACCCTGGGCACGATTCGGGAGAGTCGGGGATCAGGTGACGAACGAGGGGGTAAGGTACTATATTATTGGCGGTTGTCGGTCCGGACCCCCACCCCTGCCTTGTCCGCGAGTCCCAGGCCGTCATAGGGCGATCATCGCAGGCCGTTGGCAAGACGGCGTCAGTTTCTATGCCGGCGGAGGTTCCAGAACCAACGAGAAGACGACCGAGGGATCCTCGCGTATGAGGGGGCGGTAATTCTAGGTACGGGCGGTAGGGTCGTGCAGGAAGTAGCGCGTCTCGAAACAGACGTCGGCGTGCTGCCGAAAGGGAAGCGGTGATGGACGAGAACGTCCTCGAAGGTCTACCTGATTTCGATTCCGACCTCGAATCGGATTCGGGCCCGGGACCCGAAGCGGTTCCGGTTGCGGAGGAGGGTGGGCTCGACACGGAAGTCCGGGAGTTTCTCACGGCCTTCGTGAAGACGGTCCGGGCCGCGCAGCTGTACGTTCAGGGCAATCCACTTCTGCACCAGTTCATCGAAGATCTCAAGCGACGCCTGTCTGCGATCTGGGACCGGGTCCCGTCGCTCAACCTCACGATCTACGAGAGCGAGATCCGTTGGCTCGACAGCCAGGTCTACAAGGAGAAGCTGGGAGGACAGGACAACCTGGCCTTCAACCTATACAGAGATGGGATTCGGCGGGTGGAGCTGTTGCCGGGCGTCGAAGATGATGAGCTCCGTCAGTTCATCGACGTGCTCCGCCTCTCGAAAACGCTGAAGGAGGACGAGGACGACCTGCTGACGTTGCTGTGGAACTGCGACTTCAGTCTGATCCGCTACGAGTACATCGACGTACTGGGTGATGAGCCGCCGGTGCCCACGCCGGACCTGTCGCAGGCCGACGACACGCTTCCGGCGCTGCCCGAGCTGGAGCTGTCTCCCGAGCTGCAGACGCCGACGCTGCGCGAGGACTTCGAGCCCTCGCTGTACTTCCTGGACGAGGCCGACGTGGCGCACCTGCAGCAGCAATTGCATCGCGAGTGGGAGCGGCCGGTGAGGCAGGATGTGACGATAGCAATCCTCGACCAATACGAGCTCGGAGATGAGGAGCGTCGTTCTGAAGTCGTGGACATCCTGCGTCAGATGCTGCCGCGCGTGCTAGCGGAAGGGGATTTCGCGAAGGCGTCCTTCATCGTCGGTGAACTGAAGGGCATCGCCGTCAAGAAGCAAGATGAGGCGGCGATCATCGAGGAGGTAGACGCGATCATCGGCGAGCTGAGCGAGCCGATCGTACTCGAGCAGCTCGTCAAGATCCTAGAAGACGGGACCGTCGATCCGAATAGCGAGGCGCTGGCCACCTTGCTGGGGGCGCTCAAGCCGCAGGCGATTATCGTGCTCATCCAGGCGTTGCCCTTAGTGGCCCGCAAGGAGGCACGCGAGCAGCTCCTGGCGACGCTCGACCGGCTGGCCTCGATGAATCCGAAGCTGATGCCGGGCCTGGTCACGGCCGACGACCCGCGGGTGGCGGCGGAGGCGGCGAAGATCGCCGGACGCCTGAAGATGAGCGGTACGGCGGAGCCTATCTCGAGGCTGCTCAAGCGGCCCGAGCAGGAGGTGAGGCTCGCTGCGGTCGAGGCGCTGGTGGCGCTGCGGACCTCGATGGCAGGGGGCCCACTAATGGGGGCGCTAACCGACGACAGTCGCGACGTTAGGGTGGCGGCTGCCAAAGGCATTGCGCGGCTCAAGTACAGCCCCGGTGCTCAGCAGCTCGAGGGGTTCATTAAGGGTAACGAGTTGCGCAGGCGGGATTTGACGGAACAGCTGGCCTTCTTCGAGGCGTACGCTCGTGCCGCCGGCGACAAGGGGACGCGGCTGTTGGCGCGCATGCTGAACGGGCGTCGTTTTGTGTGGTTCAAGTATCCGAGCCCGATGCGCGCCTGTGCGGCGCGGGCGCTGGGCTTGGTGGGTGGCGCGGAGGCGGAGCAGGAACTCAATGTAGCGGAGTTCGACAAGGATCCGATGGTCCTCAGTGCGGTGCATGCAGCGCGGCGCGAACCCGAGGAGAGCGAATCGGATGATGATGGTAACGAGGAGTGAGGATGGGCTGATCCAGGATACCAGCGCCCTATTGAGCGGTGAAGGGCGCAAGGTCCTGGCGGCGCTGTATGCGACGATGCGCTCGTTGCGCCTCTATCCTCTGGAGAACCAAGTGGTACAGCGGGCGCTGGCCGAGGTGGAGGCGAGCGCGCGGGTCTCCCTCAATCGGGAGGGACGCCTGCAAGTGCGTTTGGCCGGCGATTTCGTCTTCTTCAACGACGTGCGGTTGCGGCTCGATCTCGGCAACTACGCCAGCTTCGTATTCGTCCGGAAGCTCTTGGAAGCGCACGGCGTCGGAAGCATCGACGTGAACCCGCAGGTCGACATCCGCGAGTGGACGTCGTTCCTGTCACTGCTGGTCCAGGAACCGGAGGGAACTGCTCAGCAGGCGCTGGAGTCGGTCCAGCAGCGCATCCAACAGGCGGGCGTCGAGAACATCGCGGTGGGACCGGCTGCAGCGCTGGTGGACACGCTGAGCCTGAGCGAAGAAGCCAAGGAAGCGGCGCGGCGCACCTACGCGCGCTCGGTTAGCGTGGTCAAGGACGTGATGACCAGCGTTCGACTCGGCAAAGCATGGAGCGGGCGCCGCGTCAAGCGCGTGGTGCTGGGCATCGTCGACCAAGTCCTGCACGACGAGGCCGCGATGCTGGGAATGACGACGCTGCGCGACTACGACGAGTACACGTTCACTCACTCGGTGAACGTCTGCATCCTGTCGGTGGCGCTCGGCCAGAAGCTCGGCTTCAGCAGACATCAGCTGTTTGACCTCGGGCTCGGCGCCCTGTTCCACGATGTGGGCAAGTCGCGCGTCCCGCTCAGCGTGCTGAACAAGGAAGGCCGGCTGGACAAAGAAGAGTGGCGGGTCATGAGTCAGCACCCGGAGTTCGGGCTGATCCTCCTGTTCGACCTGCATGGGTTCGAGGAGCCGCCCTATCGGGCGATGCTGACGGCCTATGAACACCATATGCGGACCGATTTCACCGGCTACCCGCGGGTGGTCCGGGACCGCTGGATGGGTTTCTTCTCGCGGATCGTGGCTGTCGCCGATGCCTTCGATGCGGCGACGAGTAAGCGGAGTTACCAGTACATACCGTTCCCACCCGACGAGGTGCTGCGGGAGATGCGGGACAATCCGTCTCGCGGCTTCGATGCCACAATTGTGAAGGCGTTCGTGAACATGATGGGCATCTATCCGGTGGGGACGTTGTGCATCCTGGACACGGGCGAGCTGGCTGTCGTCGTGGCGCCAAGCCCGAACCCGGAGGAGCTGCACCGGCCACTGGTACGGGTGGTCTCCGACGCCAGTGGCCGCAAGCTCCCGGAACCGCCGCTGGTTGACCTGTCGGAGGAAGACGCTGCGACAGGTCGTCCGGTCCGCACGATCGTGAAGACGACCGACCCTGACAAATACAGCATCACGGTCTCCGACTACGTAGCCTGAGCGACGGTGGCGACACCCCCTGCCCGGTTTGACACCTTGGAATCGACGGCGCTAACATCCCAGCCGTGATGGCCAAGGGACCTCCAGACCAGAAGGGTGCTCGACGTCAGATGACGACGCTCGAGTTCGTCGCCATGAAACAGCGTGGCGAACGGATCGCCGTGCTCACTGCTTACGACTATCTGATGGCGGGGCTGCTCGACGAGGCCGGGGTCGACTGCGTGCTCGTCGGCGACTCGCTGGGCCAGGTCGTCGCCGGAGAGGAATCGACTCTCCCCGTCACCATCGAGCAGATGATCTATCACGCGAAGGCGGTGCGACGGGGAATCGAGCGGGCATTACTCGTCGTCGACATGCCGTTCCTCACCTACCAGGTCTCAGTCGAGGAGGCGATCCGCAACTGCGGCCGGGTGCTGCAGGAGACCGGAGCGCAGGCTGTGAAATTGGAGGGTGGCCATGAGGAGATGGCGCGGACCATCAGCAGGTTGGTCGTCTCGGGCATACCGGTGATGGGTCACTTGGGCCTCACGCCACAGTCCGTCCACAAGCTCGGGGGATACCGCCTCGTCGGCAGGGCCGAACAGGAGCAGGAGCGGCTGCTGGCCGAAGCGGCGCGCCTGGTCGACGCGGGATGCTTCAGCATAGTCCTGGAGATGCTACCCAAGGGGTTGGCCGGCGCGATTACCCGGGCGGTGCCGGTCCCCACCATCGGGATCGGGGCCGGCCCCGAGTGCGACGGGCAGGTTCTCGTCCTGCCCGACATGCTGGGCCTGAACGAGGCCTTCAGCCCCGGCTTCCTGAAGCGGTATGCCGACCTGGCTGCTGGCGTCCGTGAGGCGGTTTCCGACTACGTACGTGAGGTGAAAGAGGGCGTCTATCCCGGTCCCGAGCACTCGTACGAGTGAGGGTGACGCGCTATTCCTGCCGTGAAGCTTGTCAAGACGATCTCAGAGGTCAGGGCGGAAGTCGGTCGGGCCCGCAGTAGCGGGCGGAGTATCGGCCTAGTCCCCACAATGGGATTCCTCCACGAGGGACATCTTAGCCTGGTAGACCGTTGCTGCGAGCTCGCCGGCTACGTGGTCATGTCGATCTACGTGAACCCCCTGCAGTTCGGGCCCTCAGAGGACTTCGACGAGTACCCGCGCGCCCTGGAGCGCGACTTGGCCGTGGCCGACGAGCGAGGCGTCGACCTGGTGTTCGCTCCCGCTGACAGCGAACTGTATCCGAATGAACTCACCGTGACCGTTGCGCCCAGGCGGCTAGCCGACCGGCTCTGTGGCCTCAGCCGGCCGGGCCACTTCGAGGGCGTGCTTACGGTCGTCGGTAAGCTGTTGGGCATCGTTCAGCCCGATCTCGCAGTCTTTGGCCAGAAGGATTTCCAGCAGGCGGTCCTGGTCCAGAAGATGGTGATCGATCTCGACATGCCCGTCCGCATCGAGGTGGCACCTACGGTGCGGGAGGCGGACGGTATCGCCATGAGCTCGCGCAACGAATACTTGTCGGCTGACGAGCGGCGGCGGGCTCTGAGCATCTCGCGGGGCCTCGCCGGGGCAGTGAGGTCCTTCAGATCGGGCGAGCGGGACGCGGCGATGATCGGGCGGGGTGTGTTGAAGACCATGGAGGAGGCCGGCGGCGTGGATGTCGAGTACGTCGAGGTAGTCTCCGCCCACGAACTGGAGCCGGTCCAACAGGCGGACGAGGAGACTGTCGTGGTTGTGGCCGCTCGAGTCGGCACGACGCGGCTGATCGATAATGCGCGACTGGGAGCGCCAGACCCGGGCCTGGCAAAGATGTTATAGAGAATATCCAATATCCGATAACCATTGGTCATGTTGCCAAGGGGCCTTCGCTTAACAAGTCCCATATTTCGATGATCGATCGCCAAGTATCCGGATCCGTGGAATGTTGGTGTTTGGACATCGGGTCTTGGGTCTTGAGCAGCGCTTGGCCAGATGATCATCGGATACGGGTTACTGATTATTGAATCTGATGACACGCCGGAAACTACATCCCCTTATCGTCGCAGCGGCCCGCGGAGAGCTGCCCGTCTGGGCCCGCGTGCGCACGGGGCGCCTGACCCACCTCGCTTCGGTGGCGGAGCTGCTAACGAGCTGGGCCGCCGAGCTCGGCCTGGACGACAGCGACCGCATGCGCTGGGTCGCGGCGGGCTGGTTGCACGACTCGTTACGTGATGAGGATCCCGAGTCGCTCGCCGCTGCAGCCGCCCACTATCCGGCGCAGGTACAGCACGGGCCGGCTGCCGCGGAGCGACTCAGCGCGGAGGGTGTTGACGACCGCGAGCTACTCGACGCGATCCGCTACCACAGTCTCGGCCATCGCGGGTTTGGCGCCCTGGGTCGCTACCTCTATTTGGCGGATTACCTCGAGCCGGGGCGCCCGTATGCCCCGGTGGAGAACGCCGCGATGCGCGCCGCGCTTCCCCACGAGCCCGATGCGGCGCTGAGGCGCGTTTGTGCCCGCCGCATTCGGGAGGTACTGAATCGCGGAAGGCCCTTGCGTCGTGAGACCGTCGCGTTTTGGAACGAGCTGCAGAGGGACGGTGCGGCAGATTGCGGGGGGGAGACTTGAGCAGCCTCCTACGGACAGCCTTGCTCGCTTTCGTATTCTTCGTGGTCGGTGCGTTCGTCGCATCGCTATGGCTCGAGATCCGGCACGAGACCCCTATGACCGTCGAGCCGCCCGAGGGACACTGGGGCGGACGGCGAATCCGAGTGGAAGTTCTCAACGGTGCGGGTGTGGACAGGCTGGCCGTTCGCGCAACCGAACGGCTGCGCGACCTCGACTTCGACGTGGTCTACTACGGCAATCTCGGGTCGTTCGACCGCGATAGCTCGGTTGTCATCGCCCGGCTGGACGATCTGGAGCCGGCTCGGCGGGTTGCCGACGCCCTCGGACTTCGCCGCGTGCTACACGAGCCCGATAGAAACCTCTATCTCGACGTGACGGTGATCCTCGGGACCGATTGGGGCGGCGGCCTCCAGTTGCACAACGTCGAGCCGCAGGCGCAAGGGGGAGGCCTTTGGTGGCAGCGTGTGAAGCGCGCGGCACGGCGTCTGTGGCCGGGCTAGTCATGTTGATGGGTCCGAGTAGCGCTTTTATCTTTGCTCGTTGGGAAATCGTCGTGGTTACCGATATTGTCGAGGTCGCGAGAGGGAATGCAGAGCGGGGCAGGAAGCACCCCTGGGGATCAGACTATGTTGCGGGTCGGCGACCTGCTCGCCCCCGAGCGTGTCAAAGTACCTCTGGAGGGCCTCGATAAGGAGAGCGTCCTGGGGGAGCTGGTGGACCTGGCCGCAGAGTCGGCGGGACTTGCAGCGCGGCGCGACGAGATACACAAGGCGGTTTGGGAGCGCGAGGAAGTACTCAGCACAGGTATCGGAAACGGGATCGCGCTCCCGCATGCCAAGATCGCCGGCCTGGGCACGATTGCCATGGCCGCCGGAGTCTCACGGGGACCGGTGGAATTCGGCGCGTTGGACGCTGAGCCGGTGCGGCTGCTGTTCCTGGTCCTCGGCCCGGAAACCGCGGCGGACTCGCAGGTGCGCCTGTTGAGCCGGATCAGCCGGCTGTTGAGTGGGGAGTCGCTGCGCCAGCAGCTTGTGTCGGCGAAGGATGCGCGTCGGTTCTGTGAAATACTAGGAGAGGCTGAGAGCGCGATTTGATAGGCACCCTCGGTCCCAGGAGATAAATGAGAAAGTCGCTCAGACCCTCACGTCCGGTTCCTCCCCATCCGTATCGAGCGACTGTCACGCTGGACTGATACGACACACCCTAGCGATTGGCTGACCGCATGACGGCTTCCTTGTACAGCACTTCGTATCGCACCCATATGGCGGGCGAGTTGCGGTCCGAACATGTCGGCAGCAAGGTCCGCTTGGCGGGCTGGGTCCACCGGCGTCGGGATCTGGGCGGCCTGATCTTCATCGACCTCCGTGATCGCATGGGCGTCGTGCAGGTATCGTGCGATCCCGACGTGTTGTCGAACGAGGCGATGGAGAATGCGCGACGGATCGGCTCTGAGGTCGTGGTGGCAATCGAGGGCGATGTCGTGGCGCGGCCGCCGGAGGCCGTGAATCGGGACATGGCAACGGGTGAAGTCGAGGTGAAAGCGGAGGGTATCGTTCAACTGGCGCCGGCCGAGACAACTCCGATACTAGTCGCCTACGGTGCGGACGAGGAGCTGGCTTCGGAAGAGTTGCGATTGCGCTATCGTTATCTCGACCTGCGACGCCCCGAGATGCTGCGTAACTTCGTGCTGCGCCATCGTGCCTTCCAGGCGATCCGCCGCGCGCTGGACGAGCTCGAGTTCGTCGATGTCGAGACCCCGATGCTCACGCGGCCGACTCCCGAGGGCGCGCGCGACTACGTTGTGCCAAGCCGCGTGAGCCCCGGTGAATTCTACGCTCTTCCCCAGTCGCCGCAGCTCTACAAGCAGATCCTCATGGTGTCGGGCTTCGACCGCTATTTCCAGATCGCCCGCTGCCTGCGCGATGAAGACCTGCGCGCCGACCGCCAGCCGGAGTTCACTCAGCTCGACGTCGAGATGTCCTTCGTCGCCGAGGACGACGTCTGGACGGTGATCGAGATCGTGATGGCGGCGGTATGGAAGGAGGTTGCCGGTCGCACCGTAGAGCGCCCCTTCCAGCGCATGTCGTATCGCGATGCGCTGGAACGTTACGGCACGGACAAGCCGGACCTGCGAATCGCCTGGGAGCTGCGCGACCTCAGCGACGACTTGCGGGGTAGCGAATTCCGCATCTTCCGCGGAGCCGTAGAGGGTGGCGGCAGGGTACGCGGCTTCCGGGTGCCCGGCGGCGCGCAGCTCTCCCGCAAGGTCCTCGATGGTTTGGACAAGGTGGCGCAGAACGCCGGCGCCCCCGGTGCACTCTGGACCAAGCTCAGCGATTCGGGGGCGCAGGGAGGTTTCGGGGCCAAGCTCTCAGAGACGGAGCTGGCCGCACTGAGGGGACGGCTGCAGGCGAAAGAGGGTGACCTGATCGTGTCGATCGCCGGTCCGGACCCACAGGGGAACGCCGCTCTCGATGCCTTGCGCCGCCACCTCGGGTCGGTCATGGACGCCGTGCAAGAGGGCGACCGATTCCTCTGGGTGACGGAGTTTCCGCTGTTCGAGCGTGACCCCGCGAGCGGCGAGCCGGTACCGAGCCACCACCCGTTTACCGGACTCAACCCCGAGGACGTGGATCTGCTGGAAAAAGACCCCCTGTCGATACGTTCGCGTGCCTACGATCTGGTCTACAACGGCTCGGAACTCGGCAGCGGCAGCATCCGTATCAACGAGCCGAGCATGCAGCGTCGGGTACTGGCCGTCCTCGGCATCGGGCCCGAGGAGGCGGAGCGCAAGTTCGGTTTCCTGTTGGAGGCCTTCAAGTACGGCGCGCCGCCTCACGGTGGGTTCGCTATAGGCCTCGATCGCGTCGTCATGCACCTGGCAGGCGGTTCATCGCTACGTGAGGTGATCGCCTTCCCGAAGACCACGGCGGCTCGAGCACTCATGGAAGATGCGCCCGCGCCGATTGCCGATGAGGAGCTCAAGGAATTGGGAATCAAGAGAATTAGGCGGACAGATGCCTGATCAGTCGACGGACTCGTCGCAGATCATCCAACATCGCCTGGCGGCCGAAGGGGCCGACCAGCTCATTCTGGCTGGCGTGAACGATGCCAACCTCCAGGAGTTGGCTCGTATTTGCGGATGCCGTGTCGTCTTGAGAGACGACGAGGTAGTACTCTCAGGGTCGCTCGCTGAAGTGGAGCGTTGTGTGCCCATCGCCCGGCACATGATCGATCTCGCCCGCATGGAGACACCCTTCTCCGTGAGCGATATCGGTCGCTTCGCGGATGTCGTGGCTGAGAGCGAGGGACTGCCGCCCAGCGCCCTCGAGGACAGCAAGATCATCCTGCCGGGGTCGCGGAAGGTCATTACGCCGAAGTCCGCTGGTCAGAAGCTCTACATCGACGAGATCAACCGCACCGAGATCGTGATCGGTGTCGGGCCGGCGGGAACCGGTAAGACGTACATCGCCGTGGCCATGGCGGTCGACGCTCTTCACAAGAAGCGCCTGCGCCGCATAGTCCTCGTTCGCCCCGTGGTCGAAGCCGGCGAGCAACTCGGATTCCTTCCCGGCAGCGTGGAAGAGAAAGTCGACCCCTACCTACGACCGCTCTACGATGCACTGGGCGACATGATGCCGCCGGAGCAACTCCGTCGAGCGCTAGAGAACCGAACGCTGGAAATCGCGCCGCTCGCCTATATGCGCGGCCGCACGTTGTCCGATGCGTTCGTCATACTCGATGAGGCTCAGAATACGACCACGTTGCAGATGAAGATGTTTCTTACGCGGCTGGGCCTGAACTCGAAAGCGGTGATCACCGGCGACAAGACGCAGATCGACCTGCCGCGCCGCGAGGACTCCGGGCTGCTCGAGGTCGAGCGGATACTACAAGGGATTGATGGGATATCATTCGTCTACTTGACCGAGGTGGACGTGGTGCGTCACCGCCTGGTCAAGGAGATCATCAAGGCGTATGCGCGGGTCCGCCCGAGCAATGACAATCTTGAGGAGAACGAATGAATCCGGGTCGCAAGGGCAAGATTACGGTCCGGATACGCTACCTGATGCGTGAGCTAACGAGGCGCCGCGGCGTACAGCTCTTGGCACGCCGTTTCAGCCAGGGCTATCGTCTGCTTCTCTTGGTCTCCGCCGCGCTCGTCATCGTCTTCGTTTTTCCGCGCGGCTCGGCTCGCGACGTGATCGTGCTGCAGGAAGGGATGGTGGCGCAGGAGGACGTGATCGCACCGGTCACTTTCCCGGTCTACAAGTCGGAGGCGGAGTTGACTCGGGCGCGGGCGGAGGCCGCTGCCGGCGTCGAGCCCATCTTCGATCACGGGCCGGAACTTGCCGATAGCTCGATCAGCGCCGCGCGCGCGTTCTTCGACACGGTGGAGGCAATCGTCGCTGGTGCCGCGGACCAGGAGAGCGGACGCCGCGAGGTGCGTGCTCTGCTCGACGAATATGGGATCGCGGCGTCGGAGAACCAGGTAGCGCTGCTAATGGCGGCCGAGTCGCGGGCGCTGTTCTGGACGTCGGTCGAGTCGACGTTCCAGGGGTTGCTGCGGCCCGGTGTGGTGAGTGGATCGGACCTGGGCGACGTGGCCTCCAGCGGAGTCAGCTTGCGGTCGGCGGCGGGCGAGACGCTGGTGCGTGGCGATTCGCTGACCACGATGGAGCAGTTCTTCGAGCGAGCCGACTCGCGATCGCCCTCCGAGCTGGGTGTAGACGCGCACCGCCTGTTCCACAACATCATCGTTCACTTCGCTCGACCGACGATCGTTCTCAACCGGGTAGCGACCGCGGCGGCACGGGTTCAGGCGCAGCGCGCCGTGAACCGGATCGCCTACGAGGTGCTGGAGGGAGAGATGATCGTTGCGGCGCACGAGCGTGTCGGCGCCGAGCAGCGGGAACGTCTGGTCGCGCTGCAGCAGCAGCTTGCCGGGCAAGAGAGCAGGCGTCTGTGGCCGGCTAACCTGGGCGGATTCCTGTACAACATTCTGCTGCTCGTAGTTCTTGGCCTGGTCGTCAGGTACTACCGCCCGGACGTCTATGCTTCCGGTCGCTCGCTGACCCTCATCTGGTTCCTCGTATTGGCTGTGGCCGGTGCAGCGGCGTTGATCTCGAGAACCGAGGCGGCGTGGCAGCTGATCCCGATAGCATTTGCGGCACTGACTATCGCGACTCTGTACGACGGCGTGCTGGCACTGCTGACGGCGTTCGTGTTGGTGGCCCTGATCTCATCTAGCCCGGCGTTCGCCGGGATCCACGTTACATTCTTCACGGTGATGGGTGGAGCGGCGGCTGCGTTGAGCGGCAGGGTGGTGCGACGGCGGGCGCATACCTGGGCGTTCGCCGCAGTCATCGCCGGCACCTACATACTGACTGCATTCAGCTTAGGCCTAATGGGCCTTCAGGATACGGACGACGTCGTGCTGAGCGTGTTTTGGGGGACGGTGAACGGTGTGGGCTGCACCTTGCTCGCGGTGGGCGTTCTGCCGCTGGCCGAATCGTTCACGAAGATCACCACGGACCAGTCGTTGCTCGAGCTGGCAGACGTCAACCGGCCGCTCTTGAGACGCCTATCGTTGGAGGCACCGGGCACGTATGCGCACTCGATCAACGTAGCCAACCTGGCGGAGGCGGCGGCGCGTGAGATCGGTGCGAACGCCCTGCTGGTGCGCGTCGGCGTCTACTACCACGACATCGGCAAGGTGAAGAAGCCCCAGTATTTCGTCGAGAACCAGCCACCGAGGCGCAACCCACACGACAAGCTCAAGCCCGTAACGAGCGCGGGAATCGTTCGCGAACACGTTAAGGACGGGCTCGAGTTGGCCGAGGAAGCGCGGCTGCCCGAAACGGTGATGGCGTTCATCACCGAGCATCACGGGACACAGAAGATCGGCTTCTTTTGGGATAGGGCGTTGGAGCTCGACCCTGAGGCCGAGCTCAGCTCGAAGGACTTCCGTTACGGCGGTCCCAAGCCGCAGAGCAAAGAAACGGCCATCGTTCTACTCGCCGATTCCGTCGAGTCGGCGGCGCGCGTGCTCCAAGATCCGACGCCCGAGGGCATAGAGGAACTCGTCGACCGCATAGTCGGATTCAAGATCTCCGAAGGCCAGCTGGACGAGGCGCCACTCACCATGCGCGAGATCGATATGATCAAGCAGCAGTTCGTTAAGGTACTCACCAGCATGTACCACCACCGCCTCGACTATCCACTGCAGAACAGTCAGGCCGCGGAGGCGGAGGCACCGGCAGCCCCCGGCGCATCGTGACACCGACCGGCCTCGTTATCCACGCCAACAGGTTGGAGGCAGTCTCGGTTCTCGAGGCGGCTGATGTGGAGCGGGCGGTGATGGTAACAGCGGCGGCCGAAGGTGTGGAAGGCGGTGAGATCTCTGTCACCTTCCTCGATGCGGACGGCATGGCAGCCCTCGGCGCGGCTCACCTGGGGCGCACGCGTCCCGCCGACGTGATCGCTTTCAATCTGGCAGAGGAGGCGGATCCGCTGGGTGACGTGTACATCTGCCCTGCTGTGGCGGAGGAATCGGCCAGGGAGTACGGGGTCGAGCTGCGGGAGGAGCTGTTGCGCCTGGTGGTGCACGGAGTACTGCATGTCCTCGGCCACGACCACCCGGAAGGGCCGGAGCGCATGGAGAGCGAGATGTTCCGGCGTCAAGAAGAGATCCTGTCCCGGGTATTGTAGTCAACATCCGAGAGCAGACAACCGACCCGCTACTCCCGGCTAGAAGCTCAGTAACCGACGCCCGACGTCCAACGCTCATGCTACTAACGCTCATGCTACTGTAGACGAGAGGCCCGGATCGGGATACAGTTAGGCCGGGTGAATCGCTATGGCAAAAGACAAGACGCTCTTTCAACTGACCAGGCGCTACTTTCTGACCGGCATCGTCGTGATCGCGCCGGTTGGCGTGACGGCGTACGTGCTCTGGTGGATCTTCGCCAACCTGGACAGGATCTTGGGTCGTCTGTTCAACGTGATCGGGATCCGGATCCCCGGCCTGGGTCTCGTTGTGCTGGTCGCTATCGTGGTCGCTGTCGGCTGGGCGGCTCATCAGGCGGTGGGGCGTGAGTTCATCACGCTGGGTCGCAACTGGCTGAAGAAGTTTCCGCTCACGCGCACGATTTATAGCGCGGCGAGTCAGATCGTCGAGCAGATCGTGGGAGAAGATCGCAAGTTCTTCAAGGCATGCGTGCTGGTGGAGTATCCACGCCCCGGCTGTTGGGCGATCGGCTTCCTCACCAGCGAGGCGGCCGAGGAGATCAGTGATACCGTGCAGGCGGATTCGGTGTCGATATTCCTGCCCACTACCCCCAACCCGACTTCGGGTTACATCGTGTTCCTGCCGCGCACTCACGTGCGGCGCCTCGACATGAGCGTTGAGGAAGGCTTCAAGCTCGTGGTCTCGGCTGGCGCGGTAACCCCGGAGCTGGCACAGCGGCTGGGCGCGAGAGATGTCTAGTCGAGAGGGCAACGCCAGGGTTAGTGACCCGCAGGCGCCGGAAGCGGACGTCGAGCGGGTCCGCCAGCTCCTGGAAGCGGGCGAGGAAGAGGCCCTCCGCATTTACCTGGAGGCCTTCCATCCCAGCGATCTCGCTGACCTCATCGAATCACTCGACGAAGAGCAGCGCGCACCCGTCCTGCATGTCCTCCCTGACGAGCTCGCCTCCGAGACACTGGCCGAGATGGAGGAAGAGGAGCACCCGGAAGAGCTGCTTATAGCTGAAGCCGACCGAGTCCCCGAGCTGGTGCTCGAGCTCTCAGCCGACGACGCAGCCGACATCATCGGCGACCTACCGCTCGAGAAGCAACGCGAGGTGTTGGCGCAGCTGCCGCTGGATGAGGCCGAGGAGCTGCGGGGGCTGCTGGCCTACGACGAGGAGTCGGCCGGCGGCATAATGACGACCGACGTGATCGCGGTGCTGGAGAGCGCCTCGATCAGTGAAGCGGTCGCCGAGATCCGCCGCCAGGTCGGCGTGGGTGAGGACTACTACACGGTCTTCGTCGTCGATGGTGGTGGCAGGTTAAAGGGAACGGTTTCATTCCAGAATCTCATCGTCTCGCAGCCGGGGACCCCGATAAGCCGCGTGACCGAGCCGACTGTGGCAGCGGTACCGGCGACTATGGACCAGGAAGAGGTGGCACGCGTGATGTCCCGCTACAACCTGGTCTCGGTTCCAGTTATCGATCCAGCCGATCGCCTCATCGGCCGCGTCACCTTCGATGATGTGATGGACATCGTCGAGGCCGAGACCACCGAAGACATACTGCGCTTCTCCGGTGTTTCGGACGAGGAGTACTTGTATGGCGGCGTTGGCCAGTCGGTGAAGAACCGTTTGCCCTGGCTCGCACTCGCGCTGGTGACGACGTCGATCGCAGCGGCGGTCATCTGGATATTCCGTGACACCGTTGAGCGTGCGGTCATCCTCGCCGCGATAATGCCGGTGATCGCGGCGGTCGGCGGCAACGCGGGCACCCAGGCGCTGGCGGTCACGGTCCGCCGCTTGGCGCTATCGCCGGAACGGGCGCGCACCTGGGGCGTGGTGTCGAAGGAGCTGGCCGTGGGTTTGGCGAACGGCGCAGCCGTCGGCCTCCTGGCGGGGATAGTAGGCTACGGGCTGCAGGGGAATCTGTATCTCGGCCTCGTGGTACTGCTGGCCATGTGGGGCAATCTGATGGTGGCCGGCTTCGCCGGCGCCTTCGTCCCGGTGCTGCTCGAAAGGCTGGGCGTCGATCCGGCCGTGGCATCCTCCGTCTTCTTCACCGCGCTCACGGACATCTTCGGTTTCTTTCTGCTGCTCGGTCTCGCCAGCTGGATTCTGCTGCCGCACCTCTGACCAGGACTCTCAAGCGGCAACGTGTCACGGCGACCCGGCGGGGTTGCAGCTCGGGCCGTCTTCTCCATATCCGTTGCGATCGACTGGCACTCCGTCGCAACGTAAAGGGAGTGGTGAACCCGATTCTGGAGGTAGCTATGTATCGGGGCAATCCAATCGCGATCGCTGTGCTGGGATTCGCGCTCGTCGGCTCGTCGTGTGGTGGCGGTGGTGCGCCAGCCGAGGTCGAGAACGAGGAGGAGAACGGCTACGTGGCCGGTCCGCTTGTGTGGCCTATCGACTGTGTTCCCGGCCAGACCTGTTCGGCGAGCATCGGCTATCCGGATATCGATGGGGATGGCAAGGCTTTTGACTGCGGCGCGGCGGGTTACACGGGCCACCAAGGCACAGACATCGGTGTAACGTGGGGACAGATGGACGACGGAGTGTCGGTCCTCGCGGCTGCCGATGGTGAGGTCCTTTGGGTGTTCGACGGCAAGTACGATCGATGCCCGGATCCCACCGAGCCTGACTGCCAGGACCCTGGCGGCGATCCCGATCCCGGTGACAATTCTGGCTACAGGGTATGCACACCCTTGGGTGACTACTGCGGTATCGGGAGCTGTTGTTGCTTCTGGTGCTTCGCTGGCGGCAACGTCGTGGTCATCAGGCACTCCGGGATAAGCGGCGTCTTCGCCACGCGCTACGATCACTTCAAGCGAAACTCGATCCTGGTCTCACCGGGGGACCCCGTACAGGCCGGGCAGAAGATCGGGGAGGTCGGCAGCGCCGGTAACTCGGGGGGCCCTCACCTCCACTTCGAGGTATGGGGGAGCGGGTACTACCAGCTCGCCGATCCCTGGGCGGGTCCCTGCGGCCCCAACTATAACCGACCGCTCTGGCTACACGATCCCCCTTGGGCTGGGAACTGAGCCGCGACCTGACCCAGAGGTCGGCAGAGGCTGGCGCGACTGCGCCCCGTGCCGCGCCTCCCAGGGCTGTAAGAGGGCGCGGAGATCGATTATCTTCGAGAGGTACTTAGAGTCGGGGTTGAGGTGAACGATCTCAAGTCCAGCGAACGAGAGCTGCTGGAGGCGTTCGAGGCGGGCGAAGCCCGGGCTCTGGCCCGGGCTATTTCGTGGGTGGAGAACGGTCGGCCCGGGTTCGAGCGACTGCTGAGCGCGCTACACAATCGGGTCGGCCGTGCGCACCGGATAGGCATCACCGGGCCGCCCGGGGCGGGGAAATCCACACTCATCTACGGTCTCGCCAAGGTCGTGCGGAAGGACGGCGAGCGAGTCGGAGTCGTAGCTGTGGATCCCACGTCGCCGTTCACCGGCGGCGCTCTGCTGGGTGATCGGATACGCATGACCGGAACGGCCGGCGATGACGGCGTGTTCATCCGGTCGATGGCGAGCAGAGGGTCGCAGGGCGGCTTGGCGACGACGACCCGCGAGGTCGCCGATCTGATGGACGCCTTCGGCTTCGAGCGCGTCGTCGTCGAGACCGTCGGCGTCGGCCAGTCGGAGCTCGAGATAGCCGAAGCGGCGGATACGACCGTCGTGGTCTTGACGCCCGAGTCGGGTGACTCGATCCAGGCGATGAAGGCCGGCCTGATGGAGATCGCCGACATCTTCGTCGTCAACAAAGCCGACCGACCCGAAGCGGCGCGCGCGGCCGGTGAACTCAAGACCATACTCCGTCTCCGCCAGGGGCAGGTCTACGATCGGGTGCCGGCCCACCACGGTGTCGACCTCACAGCGCTGGCGAAGCGTCGGGCGGACCGGGAGCAGGTGGGTGGCGCAGCCAGCGAGGCGACCGAGGAGCGACCGGACGATCCGCAGCCCTGGGAGATCCCGGTGCTGCTTACCAGAGCCCACGACGGCGAAGGGGTCCCGGAGCTACTGGAGACGCTGGAGAGTCATTACGCGATCCTGAAGGAGACGGGTGAACTGGCGGAGCGCCGCGCCAGACGCCTGTTGGAGCGGGTCCGTGCGGTCGTCGACCGCGGCCTCAGGACCCAGGTCTGGCGAGATGGCGAAGGTGAAGCGATCCTCAAGCGCGCCCGTGCCGACCTGGAATCGGGGAGCCGGAGCCCGTACGATGTGGCGGCGGAGATACTTCGAACGGTGGGCGGTGAGCGGTAGGCGGTGGGCGGTGACACGACTTCACTAAACTGGCTAGGGTATGGCTGAGAAGAAGAAGAAACTGTCCCTTGATGAGCTCAGTGCTGAGAATCAGGAGTTGAAGGCGGAGCTCGAGAGGTTGCGGCGCGAGCGTGCCGCCTGGCTGGGTAAGTACAAGTCGATGCCGAAGCGGGAAGACGTCCTCTTCGACACCCTCTCGGGGTCCGAGGTCCAACCGCTCTACACGCCATTTGACACGGGCGCCTACGACCCGGAGTACGCCGACAAGCTGGGCTTCCCCGGCGAGTACCCGTTCACTCGGGGTCCCTACACGACGATGTACCGGACCAGGCTCTGGACGATGCGCCAGTTCTCAGGGTTCGGCACGTCGGAAGAAACCAACCTGCGCTACAAGTACCTCCTCGATCACGGCCAGACCGGGCTGTCGGTGGCTTTCGACTTCCCCACGCTCATGGGATACGATTCCGACGATCCGCGCTCGGAAGGCGAGGTCGGTGTCTGCGGCGTGGCGATCTCGAGCTTGGCCGACATGGAGACACTGTTCGACGGCATCCCGCTGAAAGACGTCTCCGTCTCCATGACCATCAACGGCCCGGCGATGATGCTCTACTGCTTCCTACTGGCGACGGCGGAGAAGCAGGGTGTCGACCTGAAGGAACTTCGGGGAACCATCCAGAACGACATCCTGAAGGAGTACATGGCGCAGCACGCCTGGATCTTTCCGCCGGAGCCGGCGCTCAAGATCATCGCCGACATCTTCGACTGGTCGTCGGTCAATGCGCCGAAGTTCAATACGATCTCGATCAGCGGTTACCACATCCGTGAGGCGGGATCCACCGCCGTGCAGGAGCTTGCCTACACGCTGAAGAACGGGTTCACCTACGTGGAGAAGGGGATCGAGCGCGGCCTCGACGTGGACGAGTTCGCGCCCAGGCTCTCCTTCTTCTGGGACGTCCACAACGACTTCTTCGAGGAGATCGCCAAGTTCCGCGCCGCGCGCCGCATCTGGGCGCGCCACCTGAAGGACGTCTACGGGGCAACCAGCCCCGACAGCTGGCGGCTCCGCACCCACGCGCAGACCGCGGGTGTGTCGCTGATGGCGCAGCAGCCGGAGAACAACATCGCGCGTGTGGCCTACCAGGGGCTGGCGGCTGTGCTGGGCGGCACGCAGTCGCTGCACACCAACGCTCTGGACGAAACGCTGGCGCTACCCACGGAAAAGGCGGTCCGTATCGCGCTACGAACCCAGCAGATACTGGCCTACGAGACGGGTGTGCCGAACACGATCGATCCGTTGGCCGGCTCGTACTACGTCGAGTGGTTGACCGACAGGATGGAGGAGGATGCGGAGCGCATCTTCGCTGAGATCGATGAGATGGGCGGTGTGGTGAAGGGCATAGAAGAGGGTTACTTCCAGGGGCAAATCGCCCTATCGGCGGAGCGCTTCCAGCACGAGGTCGAAACCAATCAGCGCATCGTAGTCGGCGTGAACGATTTCACCGGCGGCAACGAGGAACTCTCCATCGATCTCTTGAAGATCGGTCCCGAGATCGAGGAGAAACAGCGATTGCGGCTGAGCGAGCTGCGGGCGCGGCGCAGTCAGCCGGAGGTCGATCGGGCACTCGAGCGTCTGGCCGAGGCGGCGGTGAACGACGAGAACCTGATGGACCCGATGCTGGACGCGGTTCGCGCCTATGCCACGCTGGGTGAGATCAGGCACGCGCTGGAGAAGATATACGGGAGGTTCAGGGAGCCGCTGTTCTTCTGATGACGTACTGAACATAGAACATTGGACATCGGACATCGAACGTTGAGCGTTCACCGACTACCGGCCACCGACCACTGGCTACCGACCAACCCCACGTCCGCACGAACGCCCTGACCGGCGAGCGCGTGATCGTCGCGCCCGGAAGGGCGGAGCGTCCCCGCCCCTCAGAGATGCCGCGGGGACATAAGAGATCTCGACCGTTCGACCCCGGCTGTCCGTTCTGTCCGGGAAACGAGGCGCAGACGACGGAGGAGCTCTTTCGACTTCCTGCTCGTGAACCGGCGGGAGACGGGCCGGGCTGGCGCGTGCGGGTCGTGTGCAACAAGTACCCGGTGCTGCTGGAGGAGATGCCGGCGGCGGTTGGCGAGCCCGGTGCGTTCCCGGTCGAGCCCGCGGTGGGCAGGCACGAGGTAATTGTCGAGACCCCGGTCCACGACGCGGACCTCACGGGATTCGGCTCGGACGAAATGCTGGGAGTGCTGCAGGCGGTCCGTGAGCGGTTCGCGTCGGCGGCCGCCGATCCACGGGTCGAACATGTTGTGATCTTCCGCAATCAGGGCCGGCTGGCCCACGCGTCGCTGCCCCACCCACATTCCCAGTTAGCCGGCCTTCCGTTCGTACCGCCCTTCGTCGCCCAGGTTCTCGAGCGTTCTAGAAAACATGAGGCCGAGTGCGGGGCGGTACTGCTCCTCGAGATGGCGAAGGCGGAGGTGGAGGACGGCGCGAGGCTGCTCAAGGCGACTGAGCGGCTGGCCACCTTCGTGCCCTTCGCTGCCGCACACGACCACGAGATTTGGATCGTGCCGCGCCAGCTGCCGCCGCGCTTCGACCGGGTCGACGACCAGGACCTGCGGGAGTTGGGAGACGCCTTGCGGCGGGCCACCCGTCTGCTCGCGATCGCTTTGGGAGACCCGGACTACAACTTGATTCTCCACACGGCGCCGCTGGAGGGCGCGACCGAACGCCTGCTGCCTTGGTACCTGCAGATCATCCCACGCTGTGCGGTGAGTGCGGGTTTCGAGATGGGGATCGGGGTGCGGATCTTGACGACGGCGCCCGAGAGCGCGGCCCAGAGTCTGCGATCGGCGCTCCCCAAGGTTGCCGGGTTCTGAGGCCGCGGGTATTTTTCGGTCGCGAGTCTCGACTGACCCTACACCTCGCAACGCTATGGCAGAACGTAAGATACGCGTGCTGATAGGCAAACCCGGACTCGATGGTCACGATCGCGGTGCCAAGGTCGTGGCCGCGGCGTTGCGCGACGCCGGCATGGAGGTCATCTACACGGGCTTGCACCAGACGCCCGAGCAGATCGTTCAAGCGGTAATCCAGGAGGATGTCGATGTGGTGGCGTTGTCCATTCTCTCCGGGGCCCACATGACTCTATTCCCCAGGGTCCTCAACCTGCTGCGCGAGGAAGGTGCCGATCACGTGCTGTTAACGGGCGGCGGCATCATCCCTTCCGAGGATATGGAGAAGCTTCAAGAGATGGGGGTGGGCAAACTTTTCGGTCCCGGCACGCCTACCTCGGAGGCCGTGGCATACATCCGTGAGTGGTTCGCGGAAACCCGGGCCGGAGAGGACGAGGGTTGATCCGAGCGGCGCTGAGCGCCTGATAGCGAGTACAGCATGGGGAAGAAGGCTGCGAAGGCGGAGGAAACGAGGTCGCGCATGCGCCGCCTGGCGGACGAGCTCGGCGAGCTCGAGGCAAAGCTGCGGCAGGGTGGCGGCCCAAAGTATGTCGATAAGCAGCATTCGGAGGGCAAGCTCACCGCTCGAGAGCGGCTCGACCTGCTCTTTGACGAGGGTTCCTATTTTCAGGAAGTCGGCCTGCTCGTCGCCTACGACCAGTACGAAGGCAACGCCCCTGCAGCCGGCGTGATCACCGGCTATGGCGTCGTTTCGGGCCGCGAGGTCGTGGTGGTGGCCAATGACGGCACCGTGAAAGCGGGCTCCTGGTGGCCGGAGACGATTCCCAAGATACTCCGCGCCCAGGAGATGGCGATGCGGTGCCGGATCCCGATCATCTATCTGGTCGACTCGTCGGGCATCAATCTCCCTTACCAGGGCGGCGTCTTCCCGGGTCAATACGGGGCGTCACGGATCTTCTACTACAACTCGCTGATGCGACGGTACCTGCGTGTACCACAGGTGTCCGCGGTGATGGGGAACTGCATCGCCGGCGGCGCTTACCTGCCGGCGCTCTCCGACGTCATCTTCATGGTCAAAGGCACCAGCTTCATGGGGTTGGGCGGACCCAATCTGGTGAAAGGTGCCACAGGCCAGACGGTGGATGGCGAGACGCTGGGTGGCGCCGATACGCACACCAAGATCTCGGCCGTCGCCCACTACGAGCCGGAAAACGACGAGGCCTGCATCGAGTCGATCCGCCGCTACGTCGCGGATCTGCCACCCGGCGGCCGGATGCCCATAACGTTGGCGGAGCCGCGGCCACCGGTTCGAGCGCCCGAGGAGGCATACGATCTGCTCCCCAATGATCACCGTGGTGGCTACGACATGCGGGCCACGCTGGAGACCATCGTCGATGAAGGCGAGTGGACCGAGTTCCAGCCCGAGCATGCGTCCGAGATGATCTGCGTCGACGCGCGAATAAGCGGTATTCCGGTAGGCATCCTGGCCAACGACCGGGGGATCGTGCGGGACCATCGTCCGGGGCCGCCTCGTTTCGGCGGCATCATCTACACCGAGAGCGCCGAGAAGTGTGCCTACTACATAGAGACGTGCGACCGGCACCGTAGGCCGCTGCTCTACGTTCAGGATGTGTCGGGCTTCATGGTGGGCACCGACGCCGAGCACTCGGGGATTATCCGGGCGGGCGCACGCATGGTGGAGGCGATGTCGGTTGCTACGGTGCCGAAGATCGTTCTCACAGTCAACCACGCCAGCGGTGCCGGCTACTACGCCATGGCGGGCCAGGGCTTTGACCCCGACTTCATCTTCTCCTGGCCCACCGGTCGCATGGGCGTCATGGAGGGCGAGTCGGCGGTGCAGGCCGTTCACGGCCGGGCGATCAACGAGGCGGAGGAGGCAGGCCGCGATTTGGACCCAGAGACACAGCAGGCGATGGAGAAGACACTCGCCGACTACGAGCACCAGCTCGACGCGCGTTTCGCCGCCGCCCGTGGGTTGGTGGATGCGGTCATCACGCCGGAGAAAACGCGGGACGCTCTGACGCTGGCGTTAAGAGCGGCGATCCAGAACCCGGGACCCCACATCGGGCCCTTCGCCCTCCCCGGCTCGCTGGAATCTTTCCTCGCGTGAGCGACGGGGCCCAGAGCGTACGGATTGCCTCCGGGCAGGGCTTCTGGGGCGACTGGCTCGAGGCTCCGGTCCTGCAGGTCCAGTCGGGGCCCATCGACTACCTGGTGATGGACTACCTGGCGGAAGTCACGATGTCCATACTCCAGAAGCTGCGAGGCCGCGACCCGTCGCAAGGATACGCTCGTGATTTCGTGCCCCTGATGGGCCGGATCCTCGGCACGTGCATTGAGAGCGGTGTCCGAGTGATCGCCAACGCCGGCGGCGTGAATCCATTAGCTTGCCGCGACGCGGTCTTCGAGGTAGCGAACGCCCAGGGCCTGGCAGGGCGCGCTCGCATCGGCGTCATCACCGGTGACGACCTGCTCGAGCGTGTCGATGAGCTTCTCGCGGCCGGAATCGAGTTGCGCAACATGGAAACGGGTAAGCCGCTCGAGAGGATTCGCGACCGGATCCAGTCGGCCAACGCCTACATCGGTGCTGCCCCGATCATCGAGGCGTTGCAGCAGGGTGCCGACGTGGTGATCGCCGGCAGGACGACTGACACCGCGCTGACCTACGCGCCGATGATGTTCGAACACGGTTGGCCTCGCGATGATTGGGATAAGCTCGCCGCAGGGGTCGTCGCCGGGCACATTAACGAATGCGGCGCACAGGCCACCGGCGGCAACACGGGCGTCGACTGGCAGTCCGTTGATTACGTCGACATCGGCTATCCGATCATTGAGTCGCAAGCGAGCGGCGAGTTCGTCGTAACGAAACATGAGAGCTTGGGCGGTCGCGTGACCGAGGCGACCGTCACCGAGCAACTACTTTATGAGATGGGCGATCCCTCGGGGTACATTACTCCCGATTGTGTCGCCGACTTCAGGACGATACAGCTGGAGCAGCAGGCTCCCGACCGCGTTCGTGTCTACGGTGTGAGTGGAGATCGCGCCACCGACCAGCTCAAGGTCTCGATATCCTATCTCGCGGGTTACAAGGCCGTGGGCCGGATGGCGTACTCATGGCCCGATGCCTTGGCGAAGGCGCAGACCGCAGACCGCACGATACGCGGCCGCTTGGATCGCATCGGCCTGCGCTTCGATGAAGTCCATACGGAGTACTTCGGTGCTGGCGCCTGTCATGGATCACTCGCCGGTCCGTTGGGTGACGATCTGCCGGAGGTCGAGTTGCGCATCGGCGTAAAGCATTCGAGCGAGCGCTCGGCCGTAGAACGGTTCTCGCGTGAGATCGCCTCGCTCATCCTCGCCGGGCCGCCCACCGCTACCGGTTTCGGCGGCGGCCGGCCTCGCGTCCAGGAGATGGTAGCCTACTGGCCCGCGCTCATCCCCAAGGCACATGTTCAGCCGCGTGTCGAAGTGGAGGTCGTTCCATGATGACCGAGACCGCGAAGCCGAGCCTGCTTCTCCCCTCAGGCGCCACCATATCGGTCATCGCAGCCGTCCTCGAGGGGCTCGGTGCGGCAGGACCTGGCGCGCAAGCCTTCGCCGGCGCGGGGGCCCTCACGGCAGTGGCTGCCTGGGCCCTCGCCGTGCGGAAGAGTGGGGCGGCGGCTAATCTCGGCGTTCGCTTCCTCAGCATCCTCGCCATCGCGCTGGCAATATCCAGCCTGTTCGTCGGTGTGGAGGTTGACTGGCTGGGTACGGTTGGGGTCGCAGGCCTGTGGATCGCCGCCGCCGGCGCCGGCGTCGAATGGCTGCGGGGCCGGACCTACGGTGAGGAAGACTGACGGTGGTGGTCCGGCTACTCGAGATCGCGCACGCGCGCTCGGGCGACAAGGGTGACACGGCCAACATTGGTCTAATCGCGCTGAGGCCCGAGTTCTATGCCTATATTGTTAAAGAGGTTACGGCAGATCGCGTAAAGGCTCACTTCAAGGGTGTCTGCGAGGGACCGGTGGAGCGATTCGAGCTACCCAACCTGCTGGCACTCAATTTCCTGCTTCACCAATCGCTGGGCGGAGGTGGCACGCTATCGCTGCGAACCGATGCCCAGGCGAAGACGTTCGGTGCGGCGTTGCTGCGGATGGAGATCGCCGTCCCCGACGAGCTGGGCGAGCTGATCGGCGGCGGGGCTCGGGAGGGCGGTTGAGCTAAACCAGGAGGGCCGGGGGATGCTTGTACGTTGGATCATATGGGTGCTCCTGATCGCTTGCGCGATCGTCGCTGTAGTCGGTGTTGTGGCCGAGCTCGGTGAAGTCGGGTCGACGTTGCTCGTGTTGGGAAGCGTTGGCTTTCTGATCCTGGGGCTGGCGGTCATAGCCGAGCGGCGCTGGTTCGGGCGTTGAGGGTACCGGATCTCCGTTCGACTGGAGAGAGCTGAATGTACGAGGAGAGCTATAGCACGATCACGGTCGACATCGACGAGTCGACTGGGGTTGCGACGATCAGCCTCAACCGGCCGGAGAAACGGAACGCGTTGAGCTCCGAGCTGGTCGATGAGCTATCGGATGCGCTGGCGTGGGCCGACGCCGACGAGCGGGTTCGAGCTATCCTGCTGCGCGGTGAGGGCAAAGACTTCTGTGCGGGCGCCGATCTCGAGGCGCTGTCGGAGCTGATGGATGCGGGCGTGGAGGAACAGCTCAATGATGCGGACGCGCTGGGCGATCTGTTCCTGATCTTGCGGAGAATCGAGCTGCCGGTTGTCGCAGCCGTGAAGGGGCACGCTGTAGCGGGTGGCTGTGGGCTTGCTACTGCATGCGACATCGTCTTGGCGGCCTCAGACGCGCGCTTCGGCTATCCCGAAGTGAAGATCGGCTTCCTGCCGGCGATGGTGATCGCTATGCTGCGGCGCGCGGTCGGCGAAAAACGGGCCTTCGAGTTGGTGGTTACCGGCCGGATCATTGACGCGGATTCGGCGGAGCGCTACGGCCTCGTCCACCACATCTACCCGACCGATTCGTTCGAGGAGCAGAGCCGCGAGTTTGCCGAGGAGCTAGCTGGGCACAGTGCGAGTGCGCTGGCGCTATCGAAGCGGCTGATCTATCAGACGGAGCGGCACTCGTTCGAAGCGGCGATCCGGGCGGGCGCCGAGGTGAACGCTCTCGCCCGGTTGACCGAGGATTATCGCGGGGGCTTGCGCCGTTTCTTGGAATCGAGACGCGGCAAGGGAGGTGACTGATCCACCTTCGCTTGAAGCTGGCCCTGATATTCGTGGGCGCGCCGCTGGCGCTGGCTGCTGATCGCTTGGGCCAGCGCTGGCTTTTCTACGTGGGGCTGGCGTTGCTGATTATCGCACTCGCTATACCCGCTCGCCCGGGTCAGACGCTAGGCCAGCGGTTGGGCAGCCTGGTACACCGTCTGCCAGGCTCGCGTTGGCTCCGCCGTTGAGGCCTGTCGATTGCCGAAATTTCAAAACCTAGGGGTCTAGGGTCTTCGTGGGCATGGGGTCCGACTCGGGCTCGATCCACTCGGGCAACACTTCCAGTTCACCACGCGAGTGCAGCTCCGCGGCCGCTGCGGCGACATCGGGATCGAAGTGGCTGCCGGCGTCCTGCCGGATGATCTCCACAGACTTATCGAAGCCGAGGCCCTTGCGGTACGAGCGGTCGGAGCTCAGAGCGTCGAGCACGTCGGCCACGGCGAGCAGCCGGCCGAGGAATGGTATGGTTTCGCCGGAGAGACCGTCCGGGTAGCCCGAGCCGTCCCACTTCTCGTGATGATGCCGAACGCCGGGGAGGATCTCCTTGAAGCGGGGGCTCTCGATGTGGCCGAGGATGTTCACGCCGTGTACCGGGTGCTTCTTGATCTCGTCGAACTCCTCTTTGGTCAGCTTGCCCGGTTTGTTGAGGATGGCCTCGGGCACGCCGACCTTGCCGACGTCGTGCAGGAGGGCGGAGAGCTTGACGACCTCGATCTCCTCATCGGTTCTGCCTAGCTCGGTAGCGATCTTGGCAGCGAAGTCCGCCACGCGCTCCGAGTGGCGGTGCGTGTAGCCGTCCTTCGCGTCGATCGTCGCTACTATCGCGCGGATCGTGTCGAAGAAGAATTTCTCGAGCTGGGCGATCAACTGGGCCCGGTGGATGGCCACGCCGGCCTGGTTGCCGATCAAAGCCAGCAGCTCGAGGTCGCTCTCCGCAAAAGCGCCGGTGAGGCTCCGGCTGTCGGCGTAAAGGACGCCGATCACGCTGTCGTCGGTGGAGACCGGCGCGCACATCACCGAGCGGATCTTCTGCTGGATGATGCTCTCCCCGGCCTTATAACGGGCGTCGGCGCTGGCGTCACGGCTCAGTGAGGACGCGGCGTTCTCGAGCACGTCCTGCACCACCGTCCGGCTGACGCTAATCTCGTCCAGGTCGCTGTCCTCGCCGGTGCGCGAGCGCGATGCCACGATCCTGAGTTCGTCCGACCCGTCGCTGCGGTCCTGGAGCAAGAGGGCAGCGCGATCGGCGTTGATGGCGGCGAAGATCGAGTCGATGACCTCGTCGAGTAGCTTTTCCAGTCCCGGGGCGTTGGCCAGCATCTTGGAGACCTGATAGGCGGTGGCCAGGTTGCGCTGAGCGCGCTGCAGGTCATCCAGATCCTCGGGCTTCCCGGCGGCGGCCAGCGCCTCCATGCCCGGGTACTGGGTGTCCACGACCTTGCGAACCACGGTCGTGGTGCCCTCCTCGCGATAGGCGAGCGTCGCCTCGCCCGGTGCTCTGTCTGGCGCGGTCGGCCGCGCCCGGCACTCGAGGATCGTCGGCCCCACCGCCAGCTGGTCGCCGGGCCCCAGCGAGCCGCGTTCCACCAGCTGCCCGTTGATGAAGCTGCCGTTCGCCGACTCCAGGTCGACGACCCGGAGCACGGCACCCACGTTCTCGATCGTGCAGTGGCGGCGCGAGACGCCCTGGTCGGGCAGGCGGATATCGCAGTCGGGCGCGCGGCCGATCGTCTTGCGATCGCCCCGTGAGACGGTGAAAACGCGCCCAACTTGCGCGCCTTCACGGACAACGAGGACTAGATCCATTCGCGCCGGGTCCTCCCCTCACTTGGCGGGCAGTCTCAGATTGGTGAGCCTTTCCTCACCGAACCTCGGGACCGTGAAGTTAGCTGTGTACACCCCGTAACGCTGAAGGTCTTCCTCGCTCGGGTGCAGCTCCAGCGTGTGCGGTCCAGAGCGTAAAGTGTAACCCGCAAGCGGTGTGGAGGAAACATACTCGCCGTCTATGAACACGTCGGCGGTAGGGGCATCGCTGGCAGTGGTCACGGTGATCCAGCCGAACGGCTGGATCTCGGGTACGATCTCCCGGTTTTGGCCCGGGCCCAGCGTGAAGGCCTCCCGATAGACCGTGAACTCGAAGGCGGAGTAGGGCGGGGCGCCGACGAGCCTCAGGTTGTGCTCGACACGTGCCTCGACCTCGAGGCCGAGCTTCGGCACGTACCCCATGTCCTCATTGTCTATGAAAACCTTTACGTAACCGCGTGCCTCCGGCGGCATCACGTTCACGGTGACAGTGCCCGGATCCACGGGGACAACGGGTGTCGGTGTGGCGGACCTCGTTTGGAAGACGACACTGTCGGGGATCAGTCGATTACCGGTCGGGTCCCTGATCTCGTTCGTGAGGACCACCGTGTAGCTGGTGCCGGGAATCAGCTGCGTCATCGGGCGGACCTCGACGGCCCGTCCGCCAGCGCCCGTCAGTACGTTGACCTCCTGCTGTATTCCCCTCGCATCGCGCAGCAGGATCGTTCCGGCGTTCACCGTCGACTGTTGGAGCGGCTCGCTGAAGCCGAGGGTGATCGTCGCGCCCGTCTGGACGTTGCGGGCGTTCTTGGCCGGCGTGCTCTCCGCTAGGGTCGGGCGTTCCGTGTCGGGCGGTGGCAGGCGTGTGTTGAACGGGAATACGGCACCCGGCTCTGCCGCGCGCGCGTTCTGCCTTATCGGCGTTCCCCTCTGGCTCAGTAGTCCTTCGCCGATCTCGATCTCGTACCGGGTGTTGTAGCGCAGACGGATGCTTGGCAGGACCGTGATCCGTGCGCCACCCTCCTTCACCTCGACCTCGGCAGGCAGGGCGCGCGAGTTGGGACCGAGGAGCTTGACGTTCTCCGAGCTGGCGGTCACCGGGTCGACGGGCGAGCTGAACCTGATGTCGAACGCCGCCTGCTCGACATCGGCTCCGCCCTCCACGGCGGCGTAGTAGAAGCTGGTCACATAGACACCGCCCGAGCCGAGGACCGGCAGGTTGGCGAGGAACGGCACCTTTTCCTCGCCGAAGGTGCGGAAGCCGGCGAGGTCGGTGGAGTAAGATACGACGGTACCGATCAGCACTGCTGCCGCGGTCAGCCATAACCAGGCGCGGCTCCGCTTCTTCGGCGGTTGCGTCGTCGCCTCGTAGAGATCGGCCGGGCTGCGCTGTGCCTCGCGAGCCTCCGACTCCTGGGCCGCCGCCACCGAAGGAGCCGGCGTCACTGGTGTCGGGGTCTTCTCCTCTTCGGTCTTCTGTACGGTGAGCACGACGGTTCGCTGCGTCGCGCCTTCCAGCCTCGACAGCTCGGACCTGAGGTGTTCGGCGCTCTGGTAGCGATCGGCCGGGTTCTTTTGCAGGCACTTGAGGATGATGCGCTCGAGATCCGGATCGAGATCGGTGTTCTTTTCACGCGGCAGCGAGGGGAGTTCCTCGATGTGCTTGCGGCCCAACTCGAACCAGTCGCGGCCGGTGAACGGCGCCTCGCCGGTGGCCATCTCGTAGAGGGTTACGCCCAACGAGTAGATGTCGGAGCGGTGGTCGACGCGGTGGCCACGCGCCTGCTCCGGCGACATGTATTTCGGGGTCCCGACGTAGACCGTCGTGCCGGTCGCCGCCGTGTAATTTGTCGCTGCTTCGGCGATCCCGAAGTCGGTCACGACGGCATTGCCGTGACGGTCGAAGAGGATGTTGTCGGGCTTCAGGTCGCGGTGGACTATTCCGCCTTCGTGGGTGTGGGCGAATTGCAGGGCGGAGGCGACGTCGAGGCCGACCTTGATGATGGCGCCCTCCTCCATCGGCTTGCCCGGCGTCATGAGATCCTTGAGGCCGGTCTCCAGCAGGTCCATGGAGAAGAAGACTATGTCGTCGTCCTTACCGGCGTAGTGGATGGCGATGACGTTGGGATGACGGAACTTCGCCGCCCGGTGAGCTTCGCGCCGGAAGTTCTCTTCGAACACCTCGTCGTAAGCGAAGGCGGGCTTGAGGATCTTGAGCGCTACGTCGATGTCGAGGTTCGTGTCGCGCGCCCTATAGACATAGGCGAAGCCGCCCTCACCGAGGAACTTGTCGATCCGGTAGACCGCCACCCGACGGCCTAGGAATAAGTCCTTCTTCTTCAGAGTGGCCCCCTTGCCATGTTTCTACGACCCCGGTCTCAGGGCTCCGAAGAAACGTTGCGTCTCCGGGTTGTATATCCGCAGCGCATACAGCTGCTGCAGCCGCGGGATCTCACGCTCGAGGTTGAAGTCGGGCCTGATGCTGAAGATCTCGCGGAACGTGTCCTCGGCTCTCACGCGGTCGCCGTAGGCGAAGTAGGCGCACGCCAACACCTGCCGCCCGACCACCGTCTGCTCGCCATGCAAGCCGCCCTCCGCCAGTAGGTTCTCGAAGAACCCGACCACGCGGCCGTAGTCCGCCTCTCTCCAGTACTGGAAGCCGGGTCCGAGCACCTGGCGCGTGGAGAACACGATTACCGAGTCGGCGTACTCGTTCTTCAGGTACTCGACGCTCTCCGGTATCGACTGCCAGTAGAGGCGCAGGTACTCGAGCGCGTCTTCGGAGTAGCCGGCGTCGCGGACGCCTCGGTAGACTCGGAACGACTGATCGACCACCGACTGGTCCTCGTAGTACTCGGGGCGCGGTCCTTGGCCGACCAGCGCCAGGACATGCTGACTCGCCGAGCGCGGGTCGCCCAGCCGCATGAAGGTCTCGGCCACGATGAAGTGGAACTGTATCCTCTGTTCCCGGGGCATCGCGTCGAGGTGAGGCGTTGCCTTCTGCCCCCAGTCCACTGCGCTGCGGAAGTCGCCTTGTGCGTAGCTGCTGGCGGTGGCGACGAACAGCAACCGCCCGTGCGCCTCACTGCTGGCTTCGATCACGCCGCGCTCGATCAGTCGGTCCGCCTCGGCGACGTCCTGCACCGCCGTCGCGTAGTCCTCGTCCGCGTAGGCTCGGTTCGCCGCGAAGTAAGCGAGAGGCAGCGGATTCGACGCGCGGCCCCGGACGCCGGTGATGAACACGGGCGCCACTCGCACATAGCGGGGCGGCCTTTCCGGGACATTGTCGGCGGTGATACGGAATGGCGATGCGGCCGTGACGAACAGGCCGCTGTAAGGCCCGTTCGGCGCGTCGGCACCCTGGATCTCGTACCCACGGATGAAGCCTGAAGGACCCGACTGCCAGCTCAACACAGCCGCGTCGGGCTGGAAGTCGATATCGAAGCCGGCCAGCGGCGGGAATGCTACGTCCCAACGGTAGATCGCGGTCCGCTTAGAACGTTCGTCGGTAATGTAGATATTCCCGTCGCGATCGACGTTGAGCGCCGTCGGATTACCGAAGGCACCTTCCGCCCCCAGCTGGATCATCACTCCGGTCAGGCCGGCCGTGATGATCGTGATTCGGTGCGTGGCGCGGTGGAGGGCGAAGAGATTGCCCGCCTGGTCGAAGGTGATGGCGCTGACCGGGCCGGGCAGGAAGCCGGCCGGCAGAGGCTCGAAGGTCTGCGCGGCGGCGTCGAGTCGGGCGACCTGTGCGCCGCTCTCGTCCCAGATGAAGATCTCGCCGTCCGGGTCGATCGCCACGCCCGCCGGATCGGTGAACGCGAAGCTGGCAACGAGGCTCGCCAGGTCAGGGCTGAAGATCTTGACCTGATCGTTGCCCGTGTCGGCGATGACGATACGGCCGTCGGCCAGAACGCCTACGCCCTTCGGATCCCTGAGCCTGCGGTTGTCCTGGTAGTTGTCGCCGTACGTACCGGTCAGCTCCCCGCTCTCGAGGTCGAAGACGGCGAAGCGATTGCGCCGCGAATCGGCTGCGATGACCGAGGTATTGGTGATCACGGCCTGTTCGACTCGGCCGATGTCGCCGCTGAATAAGCGCGACCCGCCCTCAGGGTCGGGTCTGTACATGTTCACGCTATCGCCGTAGACCGTCTCGTGGAGCTGGGCCAGTGCGGTGTGCATGGTGAGGATCCGGTCCTCGGTCTCCACCAGAAAGCGGGGAGTACCGTCGGGCGCGTAACCGATGTCGAGCAGCGGCGAAGCGAGGCTGGTCGGCACCTGGCTGACCCGGATCGGGAAGTCCATCGCGATTCGCGGTGACAACCCCTCCTCGGTCGTGAGGCGAATCCTCTCCACCTTGCGCAGCCTGCGGTCGAGGATCAGCAGCTCGTCGGAGCCTGCGAAGGCGATGTCCACAGCTTCGCGGAACGACCCGCGCCCCGTACCCGCGCCGCCGTACAGCAGGTCGGTGGGTCCGATCACCTGGTCGCCGTTGGCCCGGTACAGCCGGCCGGCCTCCTTGTCGAGGACGACGACGCTCCCCAGGTCGTTCACTGCCGTGGCGACGGGCTCCTCTAATTCGGCGCCGCGGAAGGCCACGGTGCCGGCCAGGCCGCGGGGCGTCGCTCCGACCCAGGGCACCTGGGTGAACGGGGGCAGGGCGAAGATATTGGTGGGGGTGCGTTCGTCGGCGACGAAAATCCGGCCGTCGTTCCCCACCGCCAACGACAGCGGCTGAGTGAGCGCCATCCCTAGGCTGACCGTGCGGACGAAGAGGCCGTCCCGGCTGAACACGTGAACGGCTCTCCTGCCGGCATCGAGGACGTAGACTTGCCCGCAGGGGCCCAGAGCCAGGTCTACCGGGTCGGACAGCTGGCCGCCCCGGTTGCCCTTGCCCCCGATGAAGCGCAGGTATTGGCCGCCGGGACCGAACACGTACACCCGTTTCTGATCGCCATCGAGCACGTAGGACTCGCCTTCCGAGGTGATCCCGATCGCCAGGGGCTCATCCAGCTCCTCGCCGTAGCTCCGGCGGTAGACGCCACTTGAGTCGAAGACGAAGACCAGGCCACGGCCGTCGGCGACGTGGACGGTTCGGTCGTGGCCCAGCGCCAGCGCGGCGGGCTCGTCGGGCGTGCCGGGCTGCCCCCTACCGGGTAGCTGGAAGGAGCCCTCGGGCACGTAGGCTGCCTTGGGAACGGCCTGGGCGTAGCCGTTCGCGGCGAAGAGGACGACGGACGCGAGCGCGACGGACCAGATAGTCAGCCCTCTCGCGTGACCTGGCTCGGTGTACAAACGGTGATTCAGTTGCACGGCGGCGTAGGCTCCAATCTGAGGCTCACGAGCGGTCGATCTCCGTCCTGGAAAACGAATCTCGAGAACCCGGTTGCTATCTCATCTCCATGCTCGAGTCGCACCGGCGCCTGCAGCGGCGCCCCGTGCAGTATCGTACCGTTGGTGCTCTCCAGATCTTCGATCCACCAGGCCTGGTCGTTCTTATGAATCCGGCAGTGATGCCTGGACACGGAACGATCGGGGAACTGGACGTCATTGTCTGTCGCGCGGCCAATCGCGTAGTCCGGCCGATCGATACGGAACACCTTGCCCCGGTGGACACCAGCCACGACCCATAGGCGGCCGAGCACCCCGTCCCCGTGATCGTCGGTGAATCGGAACACGAGGTCGGCCAGCCCGATCAGGTCCCCTTCCGTCAGGGTCCGGCGGTCACCCGACCGCAGCTCCGAACCGTTGAGCGTGGTCGGAGCGTCGTCCGCCATCACGGCGAGGACGAAGTGGCCATCATCGCGTTCTATGCGGACGTGGTGGGCGGCGATCCGCGAATCGCGAATCCTCAGCGTGTTGGCATTAGCACGGCCGACCGACATCACGGGTGCCCGGAGGGGATACACCCGGTTTCGCTCCGCGTAGAACAGCCCGATGAGCGCTGCGCCGTTGGACTGTGCGCCCAGTGGTCCTACTCCTGTGCGGGGAAGGTCAGTATAGCCGTACGTCCCACAATGTTAGGGACTTCGTGCACGGACTGTCAAATCGCCTCGCCCCGCTTCTGATAAAGGTTTCCAGCGCCTGGAGGACGCCGTCCGGAGGGGGAGCGGCGGCCGCTTTGAGCCCACCGAGCACGGCCGCTTCTTGTTACACCAGTTGGTCTTGCAGGTGCCCTGGCCGGTAGCCGGTGGCCAGTGGGCCGGTGCGCCGGTAATTTGCAGTTCCTATCTGGCGATTGGCCATTAGCGGCTACCGACTCACCGGCCACCGGCCACAGGGACACCAATGTGTAAACAGACATGTTTGACGCGGACGCTGCCCATTCTCGTCCTGGCCATCGGGGTCTCGTTCTGCGGGCCCGGCCCCGGTGACCCCGGCAAGCTGGAGGAGATGGCGGAGGAGACCCTCGCGCAGATCGAGGGCACGATCACGCTCGCCGGGCTCGAACAGGAGGTCGAGATCCTCCGCGACCGCTGGGGCGTGCCGCATATCTACGCCCAGACGGTGGACGACCTCTTCTTCGCCCAGGGCTTCGTCGCCGCCCAGGACCGATTGTGGCAGCTGGAGATGTGGCGGCGCGTCGGTGAAGGGCGGGTCGCCGAGATCGTTGGGCCAGAGGCGTTCGAGCGCGATCGGGTGGCGCGCCTCCTCGGCTACCGCGGCGACATGGAGGCGGAGTGGACCAGCTATCACCCGGACGGCGAGCGGATCATCACGTCGTTCGTGAGGGGCGTGAACGCGTTCATCGAGCACAGCCGGGCGAATCCGCCGGTGGAGTTCGTGCTGACCGGGATCGAGCCGCAGCCCTGGTCCGCTACAGTGCCGCTGCTGCGCATGGCGGGCTTACCCATGACCGACAACGCGCTCGGCGAGCTGCGGCTCGCCTTGCGAGTCGGGCAATTGGGGGTCGAGGAGGCGAACCGGCTCGATGACCCCGACCCGTGGCAGGAGCTGCGGGTGCCCCAGGGCCTCGAAGTCTCGGCCCTTCCTGACACGGTGCTCGAGATCATCCGGGCGGCCTACGCCGGGATGCCCCGGCCGCCGCTCCTCGAGCGCTACCGGTCGGCTACCGAAGCGGCGCCTGCGGTAAGGGGCGACGAGGGCAGCAACAACTGGGTGGTGGCCGGCACCCTGACGGCGACGGGGGCGCCGATGCTTGCCAACGACCCGCACCGGTCCATCCTCGTGCCCTCGCTCCGCTACCTCGTGCACTTGAACGGCCGGGGCTGGAACGTGATCGGCTCCGGCGAACCGGCGCTCCCCGGCGTGGCCATCGGCCACAACGAGCGGATCGCTTGGGGGCTCACCATCGTCGGGATCGACCAGCAGGACATTGTGGTCGAGGAAGTGAACCCGGAGAATCGTAACGAGGTGCGCTGGCGTGGCGGCTGGGAGCCGCTGCGCGTCGAGATCGACACGATCCGGGTGAAAGGTGAAGAGCCGCGCGTCGTCGAGCTCAAGTTCAGCCGCCACGGCCCGATCCTCTACGAGGACACCGTGGACCATCGCGCCTACGCCTTCCGCTCGGTGCTTGCCGAACCCGGTACGGCCGGCTACCTGGGCTCGCTCCGCGTGGATCAGGCTCGGAATTGGGACGAGTACCTCGAGGCGATGAAGGCCTGGAAGGTCCCGTCGGAAAACCTGATCTACGCCGACGTCGATGGGAACATCGGCTGGCAGGCGGCCGGGCTCACACCCGTGCGGGACGGCTGGTACGGGCGACTGCCGGTACCCGGCACCGGCGAGTACGAGTGGCAGGGCTTCCTGCCGCTCGAGGCGCTGCCCCGCGAGTACAACCCGGCCCGCGGCTTCATCGCCACCGCTAACCACAACATCATGCCTGAGGGTTACGAGCCGCCCCTCGGTTTCGATTGGGCCTCACCGCGGCGATACCTGCGAATAGTGGACGTGTTGTCGGCGGGGCGCGGCTTCAACGTCGAGGGCTTCCAGCGGCTCCAGCTCGACGTCTACTCGTCCGCCGCGGCGAACGCCTGTCGCACGCTCGAGGGTTGGAGCGGCGCGTCGGAGGTGACCGAGCGGGCGCGGCGCATGCTCGTCGAGTGGGACAAGCGGATCGACCGTGACAGCCCCGCGGCGGCGCTCTACCACACCTGGCGCGATACGCTCGACCGGCGCGCGCTGCGCGAGGCGACGCCCGTGGCGCTGCGCGACTCGTTGCTCGAGGCGGCGCTGGCGGCGGCGGTCGCCCGGCTCGAGGCGGAGCAGGGGAGCGACTGGACGGCCTGGCGCTGGGGTCCGATGAACGCGCTGGCGTTCCCCCATCCGCTGGGTGTCTTTGCCTACGACCTGCCGACGGTCGAGCGTAGCGGCGATGGCACCACGGTGAACGTCGCCGGCCGGCGGAGCGGCGCCTCGTTCCGCGAGATCATCGACCTCGCCGACTGGGACCGCTCGGTCGCCACCAGCACACCCGGCCAGTCGGGCCAGCCGGCGAGCCCGCACTACGGCGACCTGCTCCCGCTCTGGGCGGAGGGTCGCTATTTCCCGCTCTTGTTTACCCGCGAGGCGGTGGAGGCGAACACCGCCAACCGACTCGTTCTACGGCCGCCGCAACTCTAGGGCCGCGGCGGCGGGCCTGGGGGCCTCGTTCTGCTACGAGCAACCCGGCGTGCTGTAAAACGTCACCTCTCTCGTGGAGGCGTCGTAATGGAAGGATACCGGTCCCGGATCCGCGCCGTCGAGCGTCGAGTCCCAAACGTAGTCCTTGCCGTCGTATTCGGAAGGAGTGTATGAGCGCCTGTAAACGCCGATCAGGTCTATCTGGTGACAACCATGCTCAGTGAGGTACTCAGCCTCAAACTCTTCCTTGTGAAAGTTGGGCTCGACCGGGTCGTCGGGGTTGATACCGGTCGACCTAATTGCGGGAAGATACCGCGAGCCACCCGGTTCAGTGACCAGGAATCTGTGTGTCGCAGCGATACTGGTATACTCTGAGTGATCTTCCAGATCCGCGAACGTCTGCGCCTCGAAGCGAACCCAGGTTCGGTCGGGGTCCTTCTTACCTCGTCCCCTCACGGTCAGAGTCTGGAACGCATCGAGTACCGTGTACGCCGGCGGCAGCGGGGCGCGACCGAGGTAGCTCGCCGCTTCGCCAGGGAGGTGGTCCCAGCCATCTCCATTCTTAGCCTTGTAGGCGTACGTGAACACGAAGCTGTCGTCCGACCCCAACGGGTCCAGGTCAGGCATCAAATCCCACTCGGGCGATCCGAGGTCATTTCTGCGCTGACCCTGCCAGTAGACCGTCACCTGACCGGTGCTGGCATCGACCGGGATATGGGGCATGAACGCGTGCCACCAGGCAAACGCGCGGTAGCTGTTCTCGTTCGTGTTCGGACAGCCGAAGTAAGTGACGGGTTCTTGGGAGACGGCTCCATATCCTGCGGAGCCCGAGGGCTGGCACCGCTACGCTGTGCAGATAGAGCCCGACGGGACGGTGAGCCTCCTCTACGACGGCGAGCTCAAGCTCCGCTCCCCTCACAGGCTGCCGGTCGATTCGATCACCGATGTGCACATCGGGCTCGCCGGCGCGTCGTACGACACCGAGATCATAGCACGGTCCCGTGACGGTGTATCGAGGGGCCAAATACGAGCTGCCGCGATCCGGCAACTAGCCGTGCGCTTGCCAGACAGGCCACATATCGCCACCCATAATTGTTCTGGATATCGGCCGGAAAATAATGCACATGGCATAGTATGTGCCCTTAGTTAGCTGGTGCGGCCGGATCCTCCCTCCAGGCTCCAGTAGTCTCCCGCCCTGAAGTCTAGCGATTCTCACGAGAGAACGGTCCCTAGGTTGGCGAGCAGCCTGGCACCATCGGCGGTCGCGTGCAGGCAGGAAGCGGGTGTCCAGGTTCTGTGCTCACGACGCGGAAAGGGGAGCGAGGTGAAGAAGACGCCTACACGTACGCTGTTGGTCGGCCTGACGGGTCTTCTGCTGGCGACAGGTTGTCGTGACGAGTCGGGCGAACTGACCGGCCCGCCGACCGGAGTGGCTTTTTCCGAGACCTCCGGGGGCAGCTTTTTCGAGCTGACTGGCATGACTCCAGAGGAGCTGGCGGCGCAGTCCCTGTCACCAAGGCAAGAAGAGAGTACAGCGGCGGCCAGTGTCAGTTTGGTCCCGACTGGCGCGAGAGTCCTCGATTTCGAGGACCTTAACGATTCGGGCAGTGGTTTCCACACGATGGCTGAGCACAACCCGTACCTGGGGGTCACCTTCTCGGCGGGTCCGCAGGGTACTTCCGGTGTCTACCACTGGAACAACGGCTCGTACGGGCAGCCTCATTCTGGTCAGGTGTTCCTGTTCAACGCCGGCGGCCGTGACAGCTGAGCACATAACCGTCCAACAGCCTGTGACCTTTTCCGGTGCGTGGGTGGGCAAGCCAGCGCCGATGTACAACTACGTTGTGGAGTTCTGGTTCGAGGGATACCACGGGACGACGAAGGTCGGCGAGTCAGCTCACATCACGTTGACGCCGACCATGCAGTGGGTGCCGGCCGACTTCGATAGCCCTGTCGATAGTGTAGTTCTGCGAAGAAGTTGTTCCTTTCCGTATGGCTGTTGGTGGGTGATGGACGACGTCGCCTTCATCCCGCCGGCGGGCCCGCCCCCCACCCGGACGCCGTGGGAGATGCACCACGGCGAAGGGGTCGTCGAATGGGGGTTCGAGACGGCACAACACGGGGATCCGATAGAGTATACGTACGCGACAATTCCATCACCTGACGATCCCGGTTGGGGCGCTGCGCCCGATCCCGAAGTCATCAACTACCAGCAGATCCCATCCACTCTGTGTGGTGTATGTAACTGCCGATACGGGGGCGACTTCACTTACTTCCGCACGTACGTCGACATTCCGCCTGATGCGTGGCTCGCCGATTTCAGGATCAGCACTTCGGGAATAGACGACGGCATACGCGTGTCGATCTACAACTCGCAGTATCCCGACGGACTCGTCGTGCCCGGCAGCTTCGTGTACCGGGGCGGTAGCGGTACCGCCGACCTGAAGGATTATGTGGTCAGCGGCGAGGTGAACACCGTCCTCATCACTCACGTGGACGACTGCTGCTACCACTCGTTCCTGCTCACGGCGGAGGTCGTGCTGAGCGGGTTAGTCGTGCCTCCGGGCCCCGCCACTGCGCCTCCGGTCGCCGACGCTGGCGGCCCCTATGTGGGGGACGAGGGCGCGCGCGTGATGTTCGATGGAGGCGGGTCAGCCGATCCTGACGGCAGCATCGTGAGTTTCGATTGGGATTTCGGCGACGGCGCCACGGGCAGCGGCTCGACTCCGGAACACGCCTACTTGGACGACGGGGTGTACACGGTCACGCTGACGGTGACCGACGACGACGGCCAGTCGAGCTCGGCCACCGCGACCGCGACCATTAACAACGTCGCCCCGACGGTGGGCACGATCGCTGCGCCGCTAAGCCTGGTCTCGGTGGGCACGCCGATCATCGCATCAGCCGGTTTCACCGATCCTGGCACGCTGGACACCCACACGGCCGAGTGGGTTTGGGATTGGCCCGCCGGAATCGGCGAGGCAGGAACCGTGACGCAGGGTGCGGGCTCCGGCTCGGTGACCGACAGCCACACCTATGACGAGGCGGGGCTGTACGAGATCCGGCTGGCGGTGACCGACAACGATGGCGACTCGGGCTTCTCGCCCGTGTTCGCGTACGTCGTCGTCTACGACCCGACCGCCGGCTTCGTCACCGGCGGCGGCTGGATCGACTCGCCGGCGGGAGCTTACGAGCCCGACCCGTCGCTGGCGGGCAGGGCCAACTTCGGCTTCGTCGCCAAGTACAAGAAGGGCGCGGAGGTGCCCACCGGCCAGGCGGAGTTCCAGTTCCACCTGGCCGGCCTCAACCTGCACAGCATCGACTACGAGTGGCTGATCGTTACCGGCAGCGACTACGCGCTGTTAAAGGGGTCGGGCATGATTAACGGCACCGGCGACTACAAGTTCATGATCTGGGCTGGTGACAAAGACGCCGACACCTTCCGGATCAGGATTTGGGAGGAAGTCGAGACCACGGGCGTCGAGGCCGACGTGTACGACAACGGCTTCGACCAGGAGATCGGCGGCGGCAGCGTAGTGATACACGCGCGATAAAGCCTACGCGCGCCCCAGGACTGTCTCGGGAGCGAGGCGGCGCGCGCACTACGGTGACTTGCCGCCGCTCGGGCCTGCCGTTCTGACTTCTAACCGCACACGGCATACTGCATACCGCATACCGTACACCGGCCTCTTGATAATCGGTTGATCACACGGGCCAACCTTGGCCGGTGTGCTCAGGGGCGCGTTCCGCTCTCCGGAGGTACTTCGGGTACGGCAAGTTCCGCCCCGGCCAGCGTGAGCCGATCCTCTCGATTCTGTGGGCCGCGAGACGGTGATCGTGAGGGTGACGCCCGGATTGCGCGGCGTCGTCCACCTCCGGGTGGTGGGATGGTGTTGGTTGAGGGTTATATCGTTATACCGTATAATAGTACAACGTCATCCGCTCGTTCGCTGATCCGGCCACGAGCGATATCTGCAACGGGCACCCAACCCAAAGGGCACGCAGGAAGTGTCCTCTGCAAGTCTGGCCGGTGGCTCAGCGTAAGTTGGGTCACCTCAACCGGGCGAGGTTCCTGAAGGACCTGAGGGTTCCGCAGGGAAACAGGCTGCAGAAGCTGAGGGGCGATCGGTCTGGACAGCACAGTATCCGCATAAATGATCAATATCGGATCTGCTTCGAGTGGAC
>JABAOC010006057.1_pt1 | contig 48952 bp, 42 predicted proteins | sample 7062161 | NCBI WGS metagenome assembly JABAOC01 (sample SAMN14538625, study PRJNA623070) | marine sediment metagenome | biome: marine biome [ENVO:00000428]; feature: marine pelagic biome [ENVO:01000023]; material: deep marine sediment [ENVO:00002113] | place: India: Gulf of Khambhat ... | reverse complement strand
ACGTCCCTCAGGGACATGAGCGTCCACAAAACTGAGGTAATTCCTACAACTGAGTACACTCGGCATTTAGCTTATGTCGTTCCTCCTGTATCGAAACAGTTCATTGACGAATTCGATGAGCAGACCTTCTCGGATTTCAGGTGGAAGTGCGCTGAGCGCCTCATTGACCCCTGCCATTCTTTTGGGAAGCTCTGTAACCTGGATGCCGACCATTTGGAGGATCTCCATAAAGTTCTCGGTACCGAGTTCAGAAAGGTCGATCGAAAAAGAGCCTTCTCTGATAGCAGCAGCCAGTTCGCTCGATTTCAGAGTTTTGGCCTTTTCCACGCTGGCCTCAAGATCAGTGAGAAACGCATCAACCCACTCCACGTTTGACACATTGATGGACAAGTGGATGTTTTCCTTTGAATTTTCAAAGGTGAGTGCAGGTTGTACGTACCATCCGTGGCTATTCATTTCATCGATAATATGAAACACATTAACCGTGTCCGAAGTAAAGGCGAGGAGACACATGTCCGGCCTCGTCATCACCCGCAGATCTTCAATGGCCTGGATGCCTTCGACGATCCGGCGAGTGGCCTCGAGTTTCCTGCGGGCGAATTCCAGGTAACCATCGTCGCCGATAAAATTCAGAACAGCCCAGGCGGCGGCCATGGGGCCGCCCGACTTGCTGCTCTGAACAGCGTTATTAATAAGCGTGTAGCCTGTCCATCGCGAAGAGGCAAAGATCTGGAATTTCCTGAGTTTCTTGTCACGATAGAGCACCAGGGATGCCCCCTTGGGCGTGTACGCGTATTTATGGAGATCCATGCTTATCGAGGTGACACCCGGAACGGTGAAATCGAAATCGGGCAGAGTAACTCCGAGCCGTCGATAGTACGGCAGCATGAAACCACCCACACAGGCGTCGACGTGGAGGAGAAGGTTGTGTTTCATTGCCAACTGCCCGAGTTCCCGGATCGGATCGACGACACCGTGAGCATAAGAGGGTGCAGATCCCACAAGGAGGATGGTGTTTGGTGTGATGGCTTTTCCCACCAGGGCTGCGTCCGCCCTAAATGTCTTCGGATCGACCCCAACTTGAGCGACCTTGATTTGAAGATAATGGGCAGCCTTATGGAAGGCAGCATGGGCCGTCGCCGGAAGGATCATCTCAGGTTCCCGAATATTTGGCCGGTGAGCCCGAAAATAGTCTCGCGCCGCCTTGACCGCCAGGATGATACTCTCGGTACCACCGCTCGTGAAATTGCCGACCACATCATCATCGCCTCCGAGGTGCTGTGCTGCCATGGCAACAAGCTCATTCTCTAGCCGCAGCAGACTGGGGAATACAGTGAAATCCAACCCATTTTCGGTGAGAAACATGGAATAGGCTCGATGACCCACCTCTCTCACCTCTGGCCCTGGATCGTACACGTAGCCAAAAACATGGCCAGACCGCCAGTCGAGATCTTTGGAACGAAACGCTTCCAGCATTTGAAAGAGTTTTTCCTTGGGAATCCCTTTTTCCGGAATTTGCATTATTTAAAGCCTCATATTTAGGTTTCTGCTCCTGCGGCGATACCGATTTCCAAAGTATACTCCTTCTTGGCCGATCTTTCTCTCCACGCGTCCTATCTGCTACGGATTGTCCGACCTGGCGTGGCATGGGTGTGTTTCCCTTTTTCCACGACCACTTGGCCGCTCACAATGACCCATTCAATGCCGGATGGAAACTGTCGGGGATTCTCGTAAGTTGCATGATCAACGATGGTATCCGGGTCGAATATGGTGATATCAGCATCATAATTCTCGGCAATGACACCTTTTCTTTTGAGTCGTAGTTTCTCGGCAGGCAGGGAAGTCATCTTCCGAAGAGCTTCTTCGAGAGAGAGAACGTCTTGGCCCCTAACGTATCTGCCTAGAATTCGAGGGTATGCTCCATAGACCCTGGGATGGGGCTTACCACCTCCGAGAAGGCCATCGGTTATGAAACTCACCGATGGATGTTTCATGATCCGAAGGACATCCTTCTCATCCATATGAAATATGATCATGCCGACCGCGAGCTCCTCTTCAACCAGGAGATCGAATGCCGCTTCCACAGGGTCATCAAGATTTCTCATCGAGGCAATTTCGGCGATGTTTTTTCCCTCGTACTTCTTGTTCCGAGTACTTTCCACTGATGAAACCAAAATATTTTCCCAACCATTGTTGGCTGAGAAGTTCTCCCAATCCGTCCTTTCGCGAATATCTCTCTTAATCGATTCCCTGTTTTGCTTTAGCATTCGGATGAGTTCGTCAGGTCCTTTCGAATGATACCAGGGTGGTACAACTGCGTGGAGCATCGTGCTTCCCGCCGTGTATGGATATTGTGCAATACTGATATCAACGCCATCCCGGCGAACATCATCAAGGAATTCGAGCGCCTTTTCCGAAAGGCCCCAGTTTTTTCTGCCCGAAACCTTGAAATGGGTAATAAGCACCGGAATTCCCGATTGTCTGCCGACCTCGATCACTTCTCCCATTGCCTGAATCAATCTGTCCCCTTCGCTTCGCATATGGACGTCGTAAATGCCATCATGCTCTCGAACGACCTTTGCGATCTCGATCACCTCGCTGAACCTTTGGTACTGATTTGGCGGGTAGATCAAACCCGAAGAAATCCCCCGGGCTCCCTCCTCCATGGCTTGAGCCGCAATGCGCTTCATCTGATCGATTTCTTCAGACGTCGCCTCCCGGTCGGTCATCCCCATGACCTTGAACCGAATCGTTCCCAGACCGACGTAAGAGGTCACATTAATGGAAGGGGGCAGGGCATCAATGACGCCAAAATAGTCGGCCAAGCTCCTCCACTTCCAGTCGATGTTCAGATTTCCAGTGAGTCCAGATAGATGTTTTCGCCAATCGACAATATTCTTCTCATCGATCGGAGCAATCGACATTCCGTCCATGCCCAGGTTCTCAGTTGTGACGCCTTGCAAGACCTTCTGCTCTGCCCTCGGATCAAGGAGAAGGTAAAGATCTGAGTGGCTATGGCCGTCGATGAACCCAGGAGACACGACGTAGCCTTTGGCATCGATGACCTTTCTCGCTTGCTCCTTGACGAGTCGTCCAATCCTGACGATTCTATCCTTGACAATCGCCAAATCCCCTCGATACCATGGATTTCCCTGACCACTGAGTATTCTTCCGTTGAGTATCAATAAGTCATACATCGGCTCTCCTCCCTACGATCATGGCCGAACGACACGGTTACGCAGAACCCCCAGATGCTCAACTTCTAGTTCAACCACGTCGCCCGGCTTCAGCCATCGATCCAGCTCGAGACCGGAACCGGTTCCCACTGTTCCTGAGCCGATAAACTCACCCGGATAGAGTGTCTCATCCTGCGAGACGTAAGTGATCATGTCCTCAAACGTGAAATGCATATCAGCGCTGCTTCCACGTGACCACTCTTCACCATTCACCCGCGCGACCATCTTCAGGTTGTAAGGATCCGGCACCTCATCGGCCGTGACGAGATAGGGTCCCATTGCATTGCCCGTATCAAAGTCTTTTCCTTTAGCCGGTCCGAGTCGTCCCTGCATCTCACGAAGCTGAATGTCCCGTGCGCTGAAATCGTTGAAAATCGTGTAACCCACAATGTGCTGCCGTGCTTCCTCTTTGGGAATGTCTCGCCCGGCTCGGCCGATGAACGCGCCGAACTCCAGTTCATAATCCAGTCTTTCCGTGTAACGTGGCCAGCGAATCTCAGCCTCCGGACCGACGACGCTGAAGGTGTTGCTCTTGTAGTAAATGGGTCTCTCGTACCAGACCTTCGGTGCGCCGATGAGTGGGCGGCCCCAAAGCCTTTCAGCCCAGGTATCTAGGGTTGCGAGAGGAGGGAATCTCCACTTGGCAACGGTTCGTGTTGCTTGAACAATATGTTTTTCAAATGCCATGAAGTCACGAATCGATCGGGGGAGGGGAACGGGTGCGAGCAGCACGACGCTATCCAGCCGGTGACTTGTCCCTGGCGGTGATTGCCTTCGTAAGAATTCAACCACCCGCTGTGTCTCCTCAAAGGCTTCCTCACTCCCTTCGAGCCATTTCAACATATCCGTGAAGTATGGGAGTGCACTGCCGGACCTAGCGATGGCAGCCGTCTGAAGATCGGCAACGGCCTCATTGTCAGCCGTCAATACACCAGGGCGGGGCGTAGTTTCCGACGCAGACTTGGGGACGAAGGTCACCAGTTTCATTGTTTCTCTCCAGTTGGGGGAGTGGTTACTTTCCCTTTTCTAGCTGACTTGGACGAATTGGTCAACACTGTCTCAACATTTTGCCGTTCGAATGACTTGTCTCTTGGAATTCAGGACGATTACCCCCTGCCATTTTTGATAAAGCTATTGTACTTGGATGTAAGATGAGAATGATCTTTGTTTGAACCCGGAGGAACTCCTATGAGCAAGTCTAAAGTCGGAATGAAATCTGAATCCGTATTACGCTGCGTTCTTCTTTTGGGTGTTTTTCCAATCGCCGTGATATTTCTGCTGTTTGTTTTTGTTGATGCCCCGTTTGGCGCAGAAGAACGATTAGCCTACTACTCTGATTATTTCTCTCTCGTTGGTGCCGATAATGAAGATCGGGTCGCCTTTGCGATCGATACCAATCGGGGGCAAAATGGCGACGAATTTCAAGCGGAGCATTTCGTGGTCCTCCACGACGAACACCTTGACTGGCAGAGGATCGAAGGAACTGGGTCGTATCCCAATTCAAGCGGGATGCTCGATGGGATTCCCGACTCTCGATACTTTCGATTTATGGGAACACCTGAAAAGGGAGTGATGATCGAGAGCTCGGTCAATAACATGACCCTGCGCGTTCGCCTCATTTCAATGCATATGTCTCGGAGAGTCGGGAACCAAGACAAGCGATTGGGGCCAGCGCCTGCAACGCTTGAATGGCGAGGCCGCACCCTCGAAGGTCGCGCCATTTATGAGTTCGTTCATTTTGACAACTGGAACCGCCTTACGTGAACCTATTGGGTCTTTTGGCAGGACTTCCAGGGGTTTTACCGGGTTGTGGGGGATACGGTCACGCGGAGAAGCGGTGACCTCTACCTGCTTCGCAGGAAGACTGAGCGAGATCAAGGGAAACAACGCGAGTCAGACGGCTTTCCAAACTTGGACGGAGCCCAGATACGCCTGAAAGAGGCCAAGGTCGTCGTTGAGAAAAGCGACGTGGCACTACTGGGCCTATACCGCTGGCCGAGGCGGTGGTCTGGGCAGTGGCCGGCCAATGGAGCGAAGCCGGAAAAAGACGAAGACAAGATCAGCTTCTGGTTCAACCAGGTCAGTCGCAAGTCTTTCGGCAATTAGGTGATTGGCGGCCTCGCGATGAGTGTTGTGAAAGGTGAGATTACCTATCGGGAACGCAGCATACCCGTCTATGGGCCCGGCGAATTCATCAAATGAACGATGTGAAGAAAGAGTAAAGGAAAATAACTCTCAATGGGAAACAGCATGAAGAAAGCTGAGGATTCTACGGTAAAATGTGATACTATACGTACCATAGAACCCCGTGAGAACACGAAAATGCTCACCATCTTTGAAAAAATTCGTAAAGGGATAGTCGGCAGAGAGATCGAAATCAAATCGATACTCGCTGCCATGGAAGCGGGGAAACACATTCTTCTGGAAGGCCCCCCCGGGACGTCCAAGTCCACTGTACTAAGAAGAATAGCACGAGAAACCAACGTCCCTTTCTATATTGTGGAGGGGAACATCGATCTTACTCCTGCCAAACTGGTGGGCCATTTCAACCCGGCCAAGGTCATGGAAGACAGCTACCAGCCCGAGTATTTTGAGAAGGGGCCACTGACGATGGCGATGGAGGTAGGAGGGATTCTCTACATTGAAGAATTCAACCGAATGCCGGCAGACGTTTCAAACGTGCTCATTTCTCCGATGGAAGAAGGAGAAATATCCATTCCCAGGTACGGAGTGGTCAAGGCCGTCCGTCCGTTCACTGTGATTGCATCCCAGAATCCTTACGATGACGTCGGTACTGTCCGGGTTAGCAGGGCTTTTTTGGACCGAATTTGCCTGATCAAAATGAACTACCAGAGCGAAGACGAGGAGCGGGAGATTGTTCGGGTTCGGACCGGCGGGAGCGATCACGAGACGATCGCCTTTGCAGTGAAAATGGTGCGGAAAACGAGAGAACACCCGGATCTCAAAATGGGCGCCTCTGTGCGGGGGGCAATTGACCTAGTCGATATTTTCATTGGCATGCAGAAGATTGCTGAACAATCGAACACGAATTTTTTGGTAGCCGCGCAGATGGCCCTTTCCAACAAGATTTGGCTGAACGAGATGGCCAGCAAAACGCCGGATCAACTGATCGAAGAGATCTGGACGAACCTCGGAGGCCGGCATAAGGAATTCCATGGCCGTAAGAAGAAGGGAAAAACCGATTCGGCTTCGAACCAGGATGTTCAAGAAACGGAAGTTTCTGAGAAAAAAAAAAGCGATGATCGCCGTGTGGGGGGCCAGTTTCTAGACGATGAGCTAGACATTGAATATTCCTACTTCTACCAGGTCGCATCCTATCTTAACGCCCATCCCGAAGAACTCCCCCAGTTTTTTGAAAAGCAGGATTCCCTCGAAGTCTTCGCCAATATTTTCGGAATGCTGAAGCATGATGTGCGAGCCATGGCTGTTAAAATAGCCAGTCGGCTAATCATCAAGATAGCCAAACAGATCGCTGACACGGGATACCGGTCTGGCCAACTAAAGCTCGTTCGGGGGTTCACCGACGGCGCTGAAATAGAGCTGGATCGCAGTTTGGAGAAATACGCAGAAGAACCAGACCGAGGGGTCGTGGATAATCTCATGTCTTACCGAAGGCACAGAGAAAGAAATGCCTTTGTGATGATGTTTGATCACAGCTATTCCATGAAAGGGATGAAGATTATTTTGGCTGCCATTACAGCGGCTTCCATTGCCCAGCATTTCAAGAACGACTACGCCATCCTTGCCTTTAGCAACCAGGTTTCCTTTTTGAAAGGAATCGAGGAGCCCACAGGTCCGGAAGAGGTACTGGAAAAACTGTTTGCGTTGGAATTGCGAGGCGACACGGATATTCGCCTAGCCCTGGAAAGAGGACTCAGACACATCGATAAGTTTGAGCGGAAAATGGGATTGCTGCTGACGGACGGGGCTTGGAACCAGGGGGGAAACCCGCTGCAAGTGGCCGTAAAGTTCGATAAACTCAGTGTAATCGGGTTTCCACCTGTAAAACAGGAAAAAATCCGTCAATTAGCTCTCAAAGGAAAGGGAAACTTCTGTTTTGTGGAGGATGAAAAGGGAATAGCCGGAGCTATTCTCAATTGTCTGAGCTGAATGAGACGGTGTAAACCCAGCGAAAGAGTGGGAAAAAAAAGATAGATCTGGTGTCAACTGCTCCTGCGGAACTCGCTCCGTCTTAAACTCGGGACGCACCCATTTTGTCTCGTTTCTGCAGGACAAAACGACCAAATCGTTCAATAGGCCCTGACCCATCAATTGGAAAGAGAAGCCCGGTTATCCCGTGGGGCATCCATATTACCAACAACACGACCATCGCTCCGAATATAAGAAGACGATAGGTCTCCAACGGACGCAACCATTCACCGACAAACACAGCTATAAACGCTCCGATCACTGCCCCCGGGAACCGCCCCACACCGCCTAGCACAAGCATCACCATAAGAATCAAGAACAGGTCAAGACCCAATATCCTCGTCGATAGCATTCCCACGTAATGGGCATAAAAGGCACCGATCATCCCCGTGAGGAATGCGGAGATACCAAATACCATGAGTTTATATTTAAAGTCGTTTATGCCTATGCTTCTGGCGAAGGCCTCCGAATCACGAACCCCGATAAAGGCAAGTCCCCATGTCGAGTGGATAATTTTGTAAATGACGAAAAGCGCCACAAAGGATATGAAGAAAGCCGTATAAAACCAGGGAACTGGTTCCAAAGAGGAATAGGTGTATCCAAATAATTTCAGGGGCGGTATGCTCAATATTCCCTGGGGTCCTCCGGTACCGATTGCCCTTCCCACGTCGCTCTTAAGAAATGGTTCTAAAATCATATGAACGGCAAAAGTGACAAGTGCTATGTAGGCACCCTTGAGTCTAAGACAGGGTAGACCGACCAGAATACCTATGACACCTGTTATCAGTCCACCCCCGGGGATGCCGAGCCACGGGGATATCCCAAGAGTCCGGGTCAGCATTGCCGAGCAGTAGGCGCCAATTACAAAAAAAGCCACCTGACCAAAGGTAAAAATACCTGCAAATCCCATGATAAGGTCCCAGGCAGCAGCCACTGCTCCCCAGATCAGACACATAATCAGGATACTCATCAGATGAAGGTTGGCATGAAGAAAGATGGGAAGAACGCTTAGAATCAAGTAGACAATGATTAAGATTGCCAGGTCTTTTCTTATTTTCAAGGTATTAACCCCAAATCCCGAGTAAGCCCTGAGGCCTTATAACTAACGTTAACAGCAAGACGGCAAACCAGGCAAATAGCGTCCAGGTGAATCCCAATTGCCACCCAACCAAAGCCTCCACGATGCCTAGGATAAAAGCCGCATAAAGGCTACCTTTTATGCTGCCCATGCCACCAAGGGCCGTGATCACCCATGCCTTTACAAGAATGGTCCATCCCCCTAAAGGGGAGACGAAATATTTTGGGGCGAGAAGGATACCCGCAGTCCCCACTAAAACGGCAGATATGGCAAAAGTAAAACCAAATACTCTATCTGTTGCTATGCCTACTATCTTGGCTCCTGTCATATTTTGGGCAACCGCCCGTACCGCCATTCCGAGCCTGTTTCTCTCCAAGAAAAGCATGAAGGTAACCATGATGGATAGGGCGATGAAAAAAATGGTGATATCCTGGGTGGCAACGATAAAACCACCGAACGCTATCTGCCCCTCCACTAAGAGAGGAAGGGATTTCACAAAGGGACCAAAGCTTACAAGGTAAAGGTTGTCTAAAAACAGCGCGAGACCTAGTGTGACCATCAGAGCCGTCATCTCCCAGTCGGGTCTTTTTCGGAGAGGGCGCACGGCATACTTCTCCGTTGCAAGCCCAACCAAAAATAGGGTCGGAATCACAGCAACAAAAACAAAGGGATAACCCAACTTTGCACCGAAAAAAACCCAGGCTAGATATCCTCCCATGCTGTAAAAGGAGCCGTATGCGAAATTAAATACCTTTGTTACCCCATAGACAAGTGCCATCCCTACAGCCATGACGGCATATACCGATCCATTGGTAATCCCACTGATTAACACATCTACCAGCGCGCGGATCATGCTTATGTTCCTATTTTTGATCAGGCCTTTGCCTTCAAATGTCCTCTATTTGTAATCGGAATGGCCTTCTCTGGTTCCATTTAATCAGGAAGAAAGGAACGGATTCTTCTCTTTTTTGTAAGGGGAGACGAAGATAGATCTTTGTTACATGCCCAAGAACGCCTCTTTTAGGCCTTGATTGCTCAACGCCTCCTCTCTATTCCCTGAAAAGACGATCTCGCCCTCTTCCATGAGGTAGATCTTGTCGGCAAGATCAGCGAGTTGCGGGATGTTCTGCTCCACCAGGAGAATGCTGATCCCCTTCTGGTGGATTTCGCCAATTTTATTAAACACTTCAATCCTGAGAATTGGGGCCAGCCCTAGAGAAGGTTCATCAATCGCCAAGAATTGGGCATTAGACATTAACCCCCTTCCGATGGCCAGCATCCGGGCCTCACCCCCACTCAGAGTCGAGGCAAGCTGTTTTTTCATCTGTTTTAGTTTCGGAAACAACCCAAAGACGTATTCCAGATTCTCGTCTTCTCTTCCCCGAGCGTTCCGGTTGTATGCACCCATTTTTAAGTTCTCCATCACGGTCATGTCTGGGAATAACTCTCGGTCCTCCGCTATGTAGGTAATCCCCATCTCAACAACTTTTTCGATCGGTAACTTGCTTATCTCTTCACCCCCAAAGCGGACAGAGCCTGAGGCGGGGGTGAGTAAGCCGCAAATGGCTTTCAGCAGTGTGCTCTTTCCATGGCCGTTTGGCCCAAGGAGAACCCGAAGCTCTCCATCACCGACTTCGACGGAAACTCCTCTTAACACCTGAAACTCACCATAGAAGGTATCAATTGCCTCCACCTCAAGCATGGCCTTCCCCCAGATAGCATTCTATGACCTTCTTATCCCTGGAGACCTCATCGGGAGCACCAATACAAATCTGCCGCCCATTCTCCAAAATCATCAGGCGGTAGGAGAGTTCCGCCAGGACTTTCATGAAATGTTCAATGATGATGACTGTTAAACCTAATTCCTGATTGATCCTTTTGAACCTCTCTATGGATTGCCTAATTTCTGTAGGGTTTAGCCCTGCTATTGGTTCATCCAATAGCAACAGTTTGGGCTTCGTAGCTAGGGCTGTTGCTATCATCGTTAATTTCTTGTCCAAAAGCTTCAGGTTGGCGGCAACCACATTCTCTTTCCCCTTTAACCCTATAAAGTCTATGATCTCTTTTATGTTTTCCCTTTCACTGCGATCCATCCCAGGAGTTCCAAAATGAGCACCTGCCCTTACATTCTCAAACACCGGCAGGGTCAAGAAAAGCTGGGGTATCTGGAAGGTCCTCGCAATCCCCTTGTGACAGATTCTATAGGCACTCAACCCGTTGATGTTCTCACCATAGAAAATGACCTCTCCTGAATAGGGGTAGACGCCAGTAATGAGATTAAATAACGTTGTTTTCCCCGAACCATTCGGTCCGGCTATGCCAAAGATCTCTCCCTCCTCCACCTCAAAACTCAGGTTATCAACCGCAACGAGCTTACCGAACTGTTTTGTTATGTTCTCGCACTTGAGAATCATCAATTCGTCTCAGAAGCCTCTGGATCGGTGTCTTTGAATAAGAAACTGACAGAGCCCATTTCTGTTCGGTCTCTGCTTACAGGTCGCACGGTTCATCTTCCCTTCAACTGCTTGACTATGGTTGCCCTATCATAGTATTCGGAGATCTCATACACTCTGTCGTTCCTAAACCTAAAGATAAATGCAGCTCTAACCTCGAATCGCCTCCCCTGGGTATACTCATCTGTCCAAGGCGAGAACTCACTCTGCTGGGTACCCATAAACGTGCACTCGATCACCGCATAGTCTCCACACGCTAATATTCTGCTTACATCAAACCGTACATCGGGAAAAGAGTCAAAGAACTCCTGCCAGTACTGCTGACAACGCGGTCCCGAGAACTTCTCTGGTTGGGTTGTATCATCGTCGGAGTCATCCTCAGTGAAGAAGGAGAAAGCCTTCCTGGCATCGTGGGCATTCCAAGCATCAACTATACGCCTGGCAATTTCGACTCTATCGATTGCCATCTTCTTACATCCCTTATATTCACATTGGAATCACGACGCTTTTCCTTAAGAACCCCGTATAACTTTGTCCTTCGCTATCAACTGATGAAATGGCAAAAGGATGAAAAAGTCACTACCGGTATGGCCTAACCGACAAGGACTAAGCTTCAGAATCTCATCAACTGTCGTTTTGGGAAATGTTTTATAGTCCGAAAAAGCTAAGCCGGCAAGGGGTGCAGGTCTACTTCCGAAGCACCCCTGCCGGCAATGAGTCGCTCAAAGTCATTTCCTTATCCACGGCGGAGTTTGGAATTTATAATCCAGATAATTTTCCCCAGGCCGAGTGTAAATGGTTACAAGCTTGCCACCCTGTACCTGAAGGTGGGTCAGTGGCCAGGTCGAAATGGGTATCTTATGGTCTTCATCGAACCTTATTGTTATCCCCGCGATGCTTTTGTATGGAGAAGTGGCGATATGCTGGTTGATTTCCCGATAGTCCTTTACATCTCCCACCTTTTCAACCGCTGCCGCCCACATCTTGACTCCGACATAGACGGCATATGATCCTGCTTGCGGTTCAGCTCCAAATTTAGCCCTGAACTTATCCAGCCAGGCATTCGCCTCTGGAGTGGGCCCTATGGGGCCTGGCATAGCTGTTATTGACTCTCCCATTATCCCATCGGCTTCTTCACCCATAGTCTCTATGACCTCAGGAGGAACCAGTGAGTATCCATAGTTGATCAGGGAATTCGTCGGTGCTTTCATAAACTGACGGAAAAAGGTTATCACCTCAGGTGCGCTCACAATTTCAACATATATCCACGCCGGTTTCAGAGCCCTTATTTTTGTAAGTATGGGACCCCATTCTCTAGTGCCGTAAGGGACGACTTCATAGATCGGCACTTCCCAACCTTTTTCTTTCGCCCTTTCCTTCAGTCCATTTCCTGACTCTATGCCCCAGGAATCATCTGCCACAATAGCTGCTATCTTTTTGTTGGGAAAGCTGTATGGAAGCTTTTCCATTACGTCAAATACGTCTTTAGCTATTGCCTTCTCAACATCACCCAACTGGAAAACGTTTGAATACAGCTCAGGGTTTTCCCGAAACACTTTAATGGATGAGATGGACTCGTCATACATAAAAAACGGAGCATCATACTTACCGTAAGCCCTGACATCCTGACCCCAGCCAGCCCAGCCTGCATGAACAGCATCGACCTTGTCTCTGCCGAGCAGCTTGTCGGCTGCCTGCATAACTATTTCGGGGGCAAATTCCTGAGTGTCAAAGCGTATCATCTCCAAGGATCTACCCAGCAGCCCCCCAGCTTCGTTGATCTCATCTATGGCTAATTTTATTCCCCTGTGGTAGCCGACGCCATCGGAAGCGTAAGGACCGGTCATTGGGAGAGGTACCCCCACTTTAATGGGTTCTGTAGCCCACACAATGCTGGCGACACCAAGAAGAAAAGCGCTCACTGGAATCCAACTCAAAACTTTTTTACACATGATCTTATTCCTCCTCACAGTCCTTCCCCCTTTCTTTGTGATAATTCTAACTCACTGGATTGATCCATTCATAGAAACCCATTTCCTCAAAAAATAGACCCCTTACTCGTCGCAGGTACCTTACACAGATAGAACTAGTGCACTTAGGGTTTCTGCACGGACACACCAAAACTATATCAACATCTCGCTTCACCCCCTTTCTCTTTAGACACTTTCTCATGCGGATCGGAGATTCAGGTAATGACTCAACTTTATTTAGAGTTGTTAGAATTCAAGCCCCATCTTTGCCAGTTCTTCTTTCTTATTTTCCCAAAGACCTAAGTACTCCGTAGAGGGTGCGAGTTTCTTCACATCATAACACTCCAGGAAACTCCTCCCCTCTGGGGCTTTTTTGTTCATAATTGCCTCCTCATATCCCGCGTTCAGTGCCTTTGCGATCTCGTTTGCATCACCCAGGCTCATTCCCGCGGTGGCTCGACTTATTTCGCAAAGGATTCTGGCTTCCATTCCCGTGAAGTAGTCCGTCTTATTCATATAAGATCCTACGGGTCCGTATATTGCAGAATACCCTGAGGCAGTGTGAGCAATAGTCTGGGCTGCTATCTCATCACAGAGCATCTCAGTACAGGGACCGGCCGCCCCACCTTGATACCTGGCGAGCATAAGGTCCACTCCCGTGGCTTTAAAAGCCAGCGACCCCATACAACTCATCCAGATGGTCCACTTGTCCGAAGAGACTCCGGAGAAAAGGTTGACCGGATACAAACTAAAGCTCATGGGCCTGGCCATTACATAGGCTGCCATTATTTCTGCTACTAAAGTAATCGCCGACCCTTCCGGCCCGCCGCAGTATCCTCCAATGGTTGGACCACCCATACAGGCGTCGATAATATTACCTTGATGTTGGTTATGAACTATCTTCTTAAAGACATCCCAATCCGTTTTTAACTCGTTTAAGAAAACTACGAGATGTATGTCTGACGGTCGCAGTCCTCCCTCAAAGTCCGCCCCGTTTTGCGCTTCACTTGTGGTTCCAGACATAATGCCCAAGATGCTTAGACCGGGCTTTCCCACTCTCATCAAGGCCTCTCTCGCCCACAGCGCTTCGTATTTGCATACGAGGAGTTCGAGGGGAGTATTTGCTCTAACTTCCTTCCCAAACAGCGTTTGCAAAGCTCCAGTATGCAGTCCATGTATCGGTTCCCTTGCGTAACTTGTAAGGATGTTAATACAATTCTCTTCTGATATAGGTGCTCCGTTCGGACCACCGATAACAATCGGCATTCTGCTGTCACCTATGTTTCTGGAATGGCATTCCATTTCATCAGTTCCCTTACCAATGATATGGTGGGAGGGTGCCTTTCTTAGAGCCCCCTTTATATCCTCCTTTTCTACTCTGATCGTACTGTTTGTACTCGTACAGTAGACGCCCAACTCGGATAACAATTCGAGCGCGGCTTGAAAGACTCGTTTGGCCATATCCAGATCTTGAGGCACAACGTCCTCACGATTGTAGAAAATTTCGTATTTTCCTGTGAGTTCTTTTAGCTTTGCTGGAAGGATCTCTGTGTCGAACGCTTTTTCTTTTATTCTTTCGCCACGTAGTGCTCTTTCATAAAACTCCAATGCGTCATTTATCATTATCTTGACTCCTTAATTCGATTAACTCTTTCGCTACATGTACCGCCTCAGCAAAATCTCGACCATAGCCGTCAGCTCCGATTTGGTCTGCCCAATCTTGGGTAACCACGCCGCCTCCAACCAAAACCACATATCTCTTCCTCAACCCCCGCCTTTCCAATTCGGCAATGACATCCCGCATATATGGCATAGTGTTGGAAAGAAGTGCAGAAAGACAGATTACATCGGCGTGTACTTCTTCAGCTTTGTCAACAAATATATGAGCCGGCACATCCGTTCCCAAATCGTGAATCTCAAAACCGGATACATTCAAGAATGTGCTCACGATGTTTTTACCAATGTCATGCAGATCATGTTGGACTGTGCCGATTACAATAGTCCCCTCTTTTCTTAAGGAAGACCCTTCTCCCTTTGCTTTTAAAAGGGGCTGTAAGATATCGATACCCATTATCATGGTGTCTGCTGAACCTACTAATTCGGGCAGGAAGATTTCCATTTTTTCAAATTTGCTACCCACAACTTCTATCCCTCTTCTCAGGCCTTTTTCTAGGATATCGACTGGATCTATGCTTTGTTCGAGTGCCTCGTTGATTGCCTTGGCAATCTCTTTTTTGCCAGCATCAATCACAACTTGGGCTATCTTTTCAAACTGTTCCATCTTCTTACCTCCGAGAGATCCATTTTGCACAATCTTCGCGTGCTTCCAGCCACGGCCCCAAGCACAATTGATGGAAATATACCCAGCCCGAATGTCCTAGCCGGAGCAATTTCCACCTGGACGGCGGCGGTGAGATCAATAGAAATTAGGCTAAAGAAGATTTCAATTCTAATGCCGAAAGTTTCAGAAACTGTTGTGAGGTGAATTTGGGAGATAAGATAGGCCGTAAGCGGTTTTCTGGGTTACTCCTTCTCAAGAATTTCCGTAGTCATAGTATGACATTCAGACCCTAAAAAGCCTAAAGAATCAGTCTTTTTCTTTAATTAATTTACAATTTCAAATAATTACAAATAGAACACGAATGTCACATACTGACATATTGTTACCGTCCCTTTTTGGGTCTAAATCGGTCGGCATCCAGCCCGTAAGACGTTATCTTGCGCCACAAGGTCCGGGGGTTGATACCCGTTTTCCTGGCCGTTTCCGATATATTCCCTTCGTATTGCTCTAAAGCTTCACAGAGGTACGCCCTCTCAAACCGTCTAATATAGGAGGATTTCGCCACCGTGAAAGGAATGTCAATATCCAAGGTGTCCAGAGATGTTCCTTCACTCAGATTCGGCACATCTTGAAGAAACGTTATCTGGTCGATGCTTTCTCCGTCTGTAGTGACAAAGGCTCTTTCTAGGTGGTTTTCCAGCTCTCGAACGTTTCCAGGCCAATGGTATTCCATTATTTGCCTCATTGCCCGCGTGGAGATCTGCTGGATATTCTTGTCAAATCTCTTGTTGAAGAGGCGTATGAAGTGTTTCACGAGAAGCGGAATGTCCTCAATTCTCTCTCTGAGAGGGGGAACGTGAATAGGGACCACGTTGAGGCGGTAGAAGAGGTCAGTTCTAAACTTATTCTGTCGGATTTTTTCTTCAAGATCCTGGTTACTGGCCGATATGATTCTTACGTCTGCGTCAATGGACTGGTTCCCTCCCACTCTCTCGAATTTCTTTTCTTGGAGTACCCTGAGGAGTTTTACCTGAATACCCGGCGAAACATCCCCTACTTCATCAAGAAAGACGGTCCCACCTTGGGCATATTCAAATTTGCCCCTTTTGGTCTGGATGGCGCCGGTAAACGCGCCCCTCTCGTAACCGAAAAGCTCCGATTCGAGCAGAGTTTCTGCGAGAGCTCCGCAGTTGATGCCGACAAAGGGTTTGTTTTTTCTCGGACTGTTGAAATGGATGGCCTTAGCTACCAACTCTTTTCCAACTCCTGTCTCTCCGGTAATAAAAACCCTAGCGTCGTAAGACGCAACCCTCTGTATCAACTCAAAAACACTTTGCATCTTGTCACTCTTACCAATGATGTTCCCAAATGAGTATCGCAGATCCACTTCTCTTCTTAGATCCCGGATTTCCTGCAACAATCGTTTTTCTCTGAGAGCTTTTTTTAAGGCCACGAGTAGAAGTTCAGGCTCAAACGGCTTTTGTAAATAGTCACTCATCCCTTGCTTGATGGCAGTGACTGCCGACGTAATGGAGCCATAGGCTGTCATGATAATGCCTGATATAGTTGGGTCGATTTTCTCAGCCATTTTAAAGAGTTCTAAGCCATCCATCCCCGGCATCTTCATATCTGTTAACAGGATGTCAAAGGGTCGAAGAGAAAGTTCGTCCAAAGCCTGCTCGGCATCGTTGGCTAGGGCCACAATGTAGCCTTCCTTTTCCAAGATGGCCTCGATATGGTGGCAAAAAGAGACCTGATCATCGACTACAAGTACCTGTGGTCTCATTCTCGTTACCTCCAATCATGTATCAGTCAGCTCATGTTGTTTACCAGCAGTGGGCAACAGAATATGAACTGTGACCCCCTTCGATTGAGAGGTGGCCGCCCTACTAGTAATAATCTCTCGAGATCCAGTACCTAGATGGGAGCATGGATTCTGGCAAACCCAAATCTTGCCCTTATGGGCTTCGATGATCCTATGAGCCAAGGATAGACCGAGTCCAATGCCCGAGTTCTTAGTTGTGTAGAAGGGGCGGAAGATCTTTTCGATTTCCGAGGCCTTTAGGCTCACACCAGTATCACTTATCGAAATGATTGCATATTCCGGTTCTTGACGAAAGAAACCAGAGGTAAGGGAAAGGCGCCCTCCATCGGGCATGGCCTCTATGGCGTTATGAATTATATTCTGAAATACCTGGCCAATGAGCACAGCGTCTACAGAAAGAGGTGAAAGCTCAGTGCCATAGTGTTCCTCAACCGTGATGGCATTCTGATTGATCATAGCCTGAAACACATCCATGGTTTCCCGCAAAATGAGATCAATTTTCTGAGAGGAAAGGTTAAGTCTTAAGGTCTTTGTGTATTCCAATAATTCCGTGACAACACGATTGAGATTACTGACCCCTTCTGAAAGGTTCCAAAAGATCGACGCCAATTTTTCGCTTCCCGGGGTGATGGAGGGAAACTCTCTGGCAGCTTGTTTATCGTTTTTCTGAGTGTATCCGTTCAGTTTCAGAACCTTTTGCAGCAACTTGGTTCCCAATAGGATATCGCCCAGCGGATTACGAATTTGATGAGCTGCGGCGCTGGAGAACTCTCCCAGTAGGGCTAAATTTTTGGCCTTTTCCAGTTCTGCTTCCAAAGACTTCTTCTCAGTGACGTCAATTATGAATCCCTCTAGTGCCAGAAGATCTCCCCCGTCGGAAAAGACTCCGACCCCCTGATCCCAAACCGATTTCTCTTGCCCCGTTGCAGCCCGAATACGATATTCCAGACGGAACGGCGTCTTTTTCCCCAGTGCTTCCTGAATATCATCCCAAACAAAGCGCCGATCATCTGGATGAATCAGATCGTTGAAGGAAACTGTTTGATTTCGAACTAGATCCAAAGGCTTAAATCCAGTCAATTCAAAGCACCCGTCGCTGATAAATTCCATCGTCCAGTTTTCGTCATTTAGACACCGATACACTACGCCCGGCAAGTTGCCAATCAAGGTTGAAAGTCTTCGCTCGCTCTCCCTAAGGGAATGCTCTGTTCGTTTCCGTTCGATTTCCAAAGCTTCAAATTCTCCAACCCGCCGACGCAGTTCTATCAATTCATTCACGAGTTTTTTTTTGATCTTATCCTCATCTTTCATCTTTACTCCTCGGAACATCAAGTCCCAGTCTGTGATGAAAGCTCGACCATCGGTAACCGATTCATGGCTTCAAATATTTCGAACCTTATGATCATATCCTTATTGATAAAACGCCTAAAATCCTAGTTTGTTCAGAGATGCGGGGAATGCCGGATTCCCTGGAATAAGACATATCCTATGTCGTTGTGTTATGCAAAGAGGCAAAGTAGAAGTGATCGACAAGACCCGTCAGCAGGATGGCCGCCATCAGCCTGCCCTCGTCGGTGAATTCTGGAGGGTCATCGAGAATCCAGCCTTGCTGCAAAGCCTGCGAATTGAACGATTCATCACCACGTACTTTCTCCGAAGAATTTACCGTGCGATCTGCCCGGGGTGTGACCTTATCAGAGAGGGCCTCTATATTTCTTCGAATTGTTTCGACTCCGCGCTCATCCATGCCCATCGACTTTATGCGTTCTTGAAGGGCCTGGTTATAAAACCTCTCCGCGTCTTGCAACCGGTTGAGAGCCTGGAATAGTTCTCCGAGGTTGTTGAGTGTTCCCGCCTGGCCCGCATGAAGCAGTTTTTGATATTTCATTCGTGCGATCTGATCGTACTGCTCCCTGTGCTTTTGCTCCAGGCGGAAATGAAATAGCGAACTCCGAGCGCGCTGTGAAAGACTCATCCTTTCGACCCAAGTCGACGAGGCCTTCCAACGTTCGATGGCAAGCTGATAAAGCCGCTCAGCCTCCACGAAGTCTTCTTTGACTCGATGGGAAATGGCCAAATTGTTGAGGGTACTGGCCACCCTCGGATCGCGATCGTCAAAACCCTGCGCGACGTCGTAAGCCTGCTCCCACTGGGTCGCCGCTGCAACAAAGCGATTTTTTATAAATTCCAGAAAGGCAGCTTCACTGAGCTGAACCCACAAAAACTCCTTTTCGGGCGCCTCCCCCTCGGAGCCTCCCTCCATATTTTCACTCCAATGCTGATTTGGATTTCTCGGATCGACAAGACTTCCAGGTTTCAAAATTTCAACGCGTCGGTCAAGAGGCTTTCAAATACCCAGGTAAGCTTTGCGAACGTGTTCATTGTCCATCAACCCGCTTGCTTCTCCGTGGAGCGCGATTCGGCCGGTCTCCATGACGTACCCATAATGAGCGAGATTGAGAGCAAGTTCCGCGTTTTGCTCGACCAGGACGACTGAAACACCCGTTTTGTTAATCTCGGCCAGAATTTGAGTGATCTCCTGAACGATTAGTGGAGCGAGCCCGAGGGAAGGCTCGTCCAGCATAAGAAGCCGCGGGTTCGCCATCAGGGCCCGTCCTATCGAAAGCATCTGCTGTTCCCCACCACTCATGGTCTTCGCCGCTTGTTTGCGTCGCTCCTTGAGAATCGGGAAATGAGAGAAAACGTTTTCCAAATCCCTTTGAATCCCGTTCTTATCAGATCGGACATAAGCACCGGTATACAGGTTCTCCAGAGCCGTGAGACCTGGAAATACGCGCCTGCCCTCAGGGACGTGGGCAATGCCCATCGTAAGGATCCTATCCGGGGATAGTCCATCTATACGCTGCCCGTCAAACCATATCTCTCCTGCACTAGGGCGTACCAAGCCGGAAATCGTCCTCAGCGTCGTGCTTTTTCCTGCACCGTTGGACCCGATAACGGTCACAAGGTGCCTCTCTTCGACCCCGACTGAAATTCCTTTAACCGCAGCGACCTTGTGGTAATGGACGGCAACATCTTTCAGGCTCAAGAACATCTTATGCAGACCCCAGGTAGGCCTTGATCACCTCGCCATTGGATCGAATTTCTTTCGGAGTCCCCTGGGCCAGAAGCTGGCCAAAATTCAAGACCATCATTTTCTCGCATAGCCCCATGGCCGCCTTCATGTCGTGTTCGACAAGGATAATCGTGACGTTAGACTCCTGGACCTTCTTGACCAAATCCATCATATGTTTGGTTTCCTCCGGATTCATCCCAGCAAACGGTTCGTCTAGGAGCAAGAGTTTGGGCTCGGAGGCTAGCGCAATCGCTACGGCCAATGTGCGCTGTAATCCAAGGGGAAGATTCAAGGCTAGCTGATCCTTGCGATCGAGAAGTCCCATGAATTCGAGAACCTCTTGCGTCTTGTCCGCCGCTTCCCTCTGTCGTTCCCGATCTGTGCGAAAGAGGGCGGTAAGTAGATTCGAGCGAGCACGCAAGTGGCAACCAATCAGCACATTCTGATAGACCGTGAGCTCTTGAAACAGCGTCGTCTCCTGAAATGTGCGGACGAGGCCACGTTCGGCAACATAGCTTGCCCTCCGCCCGGTGATGTCTTCTCCCTGATAAAATATGTGGCCTCGAGTCGGCCGGTAAAAGCCGGATATGGTTTTAAACATGACGCTCTTGCCAGCCCCGTTTGGACCGATGAGGCCGCGGATTTCCCCGGCCTCCACAGAGAAGCTCACGTCGTTGAGGGCAACAAGACCGCCGAATCGCTTGGTTATTCCTTTGACTTCAAGCAGTGCCATCCAAGGCCTCCTCGACGGACTTTGGCGGCTTGTTCTTCAGGTTCTCTTCGGAATTGTTAGGAACCATGTTTTCCTCTCCGTTTTTTGAACTTTCGAGACGACTGCGTATCTTCGAAGGCAAGCTTTCTAATCCGTCAGGCAAAAAAATCATGGTCCCTATGAGGATGCTGCCGTAGATAAGGGGACGATACAGTTCAGCCGCGCGGAACCACTCGTTGATGATCGATAGAACCGTGACTCCTATGATCGGCCCTTCGAAGGTTCTTGTTCCCCCGACAATCACCCAAACAAGTACATAAACCATAATCCCGACACCGAACTGGTGCGGATTGGCTGAACCCAGGTAATGCCCGAACAGTGCGCCGGCGATGCCGACGAAAAAAGAGGCGACGGCAAACGCCAATGTTCTGTATCGCCAGGTGTTCACTCCAACAGACTCTGCCAGAGCATCGCGCCAATGAACAGAATGCAAGGTCAGACCAATCCGTGAGTGTTCCAGGCGATACAAAACCCATAAACATAGCATGACAACGACAAGTGTAAGGAAATAGTACGGAATCGGTTCCCAGATTTCGATTGGTTTAAGGCCAGGTAATGCTAGTACAGGCGATGGGATAAGCATAAGCCCCTTCGGGCCCCCAAAGGGCACCTTGAAATAGACCCAGCTGAGGCGGATGGCTTCACCGGCGGCAAAAGAGCCGATCAGGAAATAGAAGCCCTTCATCCGGAAGAGGGGGAAGCTGAGGATAAACGCGATCAGTGAGCAGATCACCCCGGCTAGGGGCATGGTAAGCCAGAAAGGCATGCCGGCTTCTTTGGCGAGCAATGCGCTCGCGTAAGCACCCGCACCCATCAAGACCACGTGTATGAGTGACCACTCACCGGTAAGGGTCATGAGACGGTAGCTGACCACTACCAGGACATTTATGAGCAAGAAAATCATGAAATCCTGTTGATGGAACTTCAGGGTGAATGGAAGGACGCCAAGAAAGGCGAACAGTGTGATGAGCCCTAACGCTTTGGTTGTTCGTTTAATAACCATTCTTCACTCTCACGAAAACTCACTCAGCCGTACGGGTTCCCATCAGTCCGGTGGGTTTTATGACAAGAACGAACAGCATGATGAGGAGTCCAAGTATCGTGGCGAGGGTTCCGCCATAGAAAGTGGTGACAAAAGTGTGGAAAAAGGCGTAGAGAACAGCGGCCAATATGGCGCCTGAAAGGCTTCCAAGACCTCCTACGATCGTTACAATAAATGCGGTAATGATGACTGAATGCCCCATATAGGGCTCTACGCGGGTCAAGGGGGCCATTAGCGCACCGGCCACTCCCGCCGCACCGGCACCCAGGCCCATGGCGAGTATTGAGATTCTATTGATGCTCATCCCTTGTAGCGCCGCCGCCTCACGGTCCTGGGCAGTGGCACGGAGCGCCCATCCGAGTTTAGTGCGGGTCAGGAAGAACCAGATGAAGACCAGGAGAACACTGGCGACGATGAGGGCCACGAGCCTTTGTGTTGCAACGGTGACGCCTTCCACCAGCTCCACGGTCCCCGGGAACGCCGGGGGAACATGTTTCATCAGACCCAATCCGCCGATCTTGACGGCGATTACCTGCAGGATAAATAAAACGCCGATGGAGGTAATCAGCCCACCGAGGGGGTTATCGCGCATGGGCCGGAACAAGGTCCGTTCCATGAGCAAGCCGATCAGCGTAACAACAACGAGCCCTCCAACCACGGCCAAATAGAAGGGCCAGCCCGACTTCGAATAGAGATACCAGACTGTATATGCCCCAGCCATGAAAAGCTCTCCGTGGGCGAAATTGATAACTCCCATGACGCCGAAGATCAAGACGAGTCCAACGGCCGTAAGGGCAAAAAAACCGCTCGCGACAAGAGCGTTCATGCAGGTTTGGAGAATGACTTCCAACCTTCCTATTTCCTCCTGTCAATACTGGGAACCGGGGCAAGCAATGCCCCGGTTCCATGATTGCTCCAGCGATTGGTTGGTTCTTGCACAATCCGATATCTCGTATCACGCGCGCTGATACCACATCTGGTTCAACTTTTCCATGTGCTTGATGTAGACGTCTTTGTGCTTTGCCCACCAATCAAGAATGTTTTTGTACTCGACGATCCTCGCTCTTCCGTTTTGAATTGTTACGACCGGCCAATTGCCCACAAGGGCATTGTTGATCCCCCAGAGCTCTTCGCCCCACCATTGTGCCGGTCCGAAAATATGCGGCAAGGTCCGCATGCTCTTCATTGCCTTGTACACGGCCATCGGCTCTACGCTACCCGCCTTCTCGGCCCCGGCCTTCCAGAGGTCCATGATGGACGCGTATTCGTATGAAACGGCAGTCCATGAAGCCGGATGCCGCTTGTTGTACTCCTGAAAGAACTTATTCGGGTTTTTGAAGCTGATGTTCGGTGCGTTCAGGGCCGGGTCATCGAAATCTGGAAACTGGAAGATAAAGCCCTCCAGGAACTCCTTGTTTGTCTTGTCGATGATCGCCGGATAATTATCGAGGGTACAGGATATCATCTTGCCTTTGAACCCCTGATGAAAAGCCTGCTCGGTGATCAGATTGACAAAGTCAGGATAGGAGGTGTCCAGGCAGAGAATATCCGGTTTATTCGCCAGTAACGACGTCACAATGGGGGCAAAGTCAGTTGTTGCGATATCGAAGATGTTTTCTCCAATGACTTCGATGCCGGCAACTTCGAAAGCCGCCCGATAGGTCGCAACGGACGGGATACCCAGCTCGTCGTCCTGGGCCGCGATGACAGCCGTTTTCAGCTTGGGAAAATTCTCCCCGAGCCATTGCACCCCTGTGATATTATAGATGGGGTGCACCTCACACGGCGCGAGGTGATAGGGAGAATCGGGGTTTAGATCGCTGGGCAGTAGGGTGCTGCTAAGCATTTTACCCCGGGTGAAAAACTTCTGGACTCCAGGCCAGGTAGACCCCCCGAGCATCATGACGAATTTGACATCCTGTTCCGTCACGAGCTTCTTGGCACCCTGCAGGGCTTTGTCCGGTAGATACTCATTGTCAAATGAGACAAATTCCACCATATAGTTGTCACCGCCTATTTTGATCCCTCCTTCGGCGTTGATCCATTCTCCCCAGATCTCACATCCATAAAGTCCAGGTAGACCCCATCCAGCTACTTCCCCCGTTAGAGGTGCCAAGAAGCCGATTTTTACGGTTTTCTTGGCGCCGAAGGAAGAGCGTGGAAGCCCAACGCCAGTGAGTACCGCCCCTGCGGCGGTAGCTTTTAGGAAATCTCTCCGTGTAATACCCATAGTCACACCCTCCATCTCAGAGTTTGAGTTATGAACCTCCTTACTTTAGGTCCTCCAGAATCAGTGGACTTGCTGGAATTATGATAAGGATTTCCCCAGTCCTCTAAAAGGGCCTCGGACAAATAGAATGTCCCTGCACTCTACCTATCCTGGGTTTCTGGAGAACGCTTCGCAAAATTACATCAGGCTGCGGCCGCCGTCTCTTCGGCTTCCGCATCTTCGACGATAGACCTTAGTGTGGATACCACTTTAGCCGGCAACGGAGCAGGCTTATAGTTCTTTAGGAGGTCTTGGGCTTTCTCGCTGGCTGCCTCAGCCAGGTCCTTGCCCCCTCTTCCTTGCCACGCTCCTCTCATCCTCCGGTCGAGTAACTTCACCTTGGACTGTTCCGAACCCATATACTGCCTCGTATGTTTTTTGGCCAGAAAGTCCTTTCCGGCTCCGACCTCCTTGATGAGTTCGACGGCCAGCGTATCATCCGCAACCCGAATGCCTTGAACCACCCTTTTTACCATGCCAGCGATTTCATTATCGATCATGAGCTGGCCAAAACTGAAAGTCACCCCTAACTCCAGCATGCCCATCCCATAGATCAGATTCGCGCCGGCCAGTGCAGGTAACAGGGAGGTTATGGTTTTCTCATGCCCGGCTTGCGCGTCGGGCACCTTGCTATCAGCCTAGCTACCTGCAACATAACTGGGCAGGAGGTAGTATCGGGCCAATGCGGCAACCCCAGCACTGATCATACCCAGTTCCGGAGCACCCACAGGAGCGGTCGCGTAGGTCAAATCAAACGTGGTGGTCGAGCTCCCGTAGATTAACGGTGCCCCCTTGCTCGTCAACTGGTTCAAGACAATGCCGGACAACACTTCTGCATTGTGAGTTACTAGGGTTCCTGCCAGGGTAACAGGTGCTGAAGCGCCCGACATGGCCATGGACAGAACGTTTACCGGGATGCCAGCCCTGGCGCACTCGATGATGATCTCAGCGGTATGAGTGTGCAGTTCCAGGGGGCTGGTTGGGCAGACCAAAGCAGAGACGAGTGGCCGTTCCCTCAGTTTGTCCATNNCCTGTCAGGTCAATGTGCTGACAGTGTTTGGACGTGTTGGTCAAAAACGCCTCGGCCTCGTTGAGATCGGTGGCCTTCTCCACGTCTCTGGCCACGACGGCGCTGGAGTATACATCAACGTGTTCCAAAGCATCACAGGCCAGAGCGGTATAGCCGACATCCTGTTTGTTTGACTCGCGGAACTCCCCGGTAAAGGGATCCACCACCATGACGCCAGCCCCAAAGCTCGTAAACCCGACCCGTCCACCCTGAAGCGTCACGTCGTATTCCGGAGTTCGACCTGCCAGTAGGATCGTACTAGGCGCCGATCTGACGGCATCCTCCACCAAATGAGCGGGGATCTTGACGTGGTTGTTCTTGCGGTCGACAATTGCACCCCCGCCGTCAAAGATGTCGAGGGCTTCATCACAATGCACTCCCACCCCGTAATTCTGAAGGACATCCAGGGTTGCCAGATGAATTTCATAAAGCTCATCCTGGGAGAACATGTTCAAGCCAAAACCCTCGAGTACGCTGATGCCTGGTTGGAGTCCTCTAATCATCGTTTCACCTCCTTTCTTGGACAGATTCCCGAGATTTTTTGTATTCCATACTGGTCATATCACCCCCTTTTTTATTTGAGTAGTTCTTTGGCTTTTCTTACCGTGTCATTGGCGTCTTCAGCATAACAGTCTGCTCCGATTTTGTTGGCCCACTCCTGGGTAGTTGCTGCCCCGCCGACCATGGTTTTCAACTTATCCCGAATACCTGCTTTACGCAGTGCTTCTTCCAGGAGTCTCTGTCCCCCCATAGTTGTAGTCATCAGAGACGACGAACCGACAATGTCCGCCTTCAACTCCTTGGCCTTCTCGACAAACTTGTCTATGGGGACATCTCTACCCAGGTCTTCGACTTCGAAACCGTATACCCTCAACATGGTAGCAACGATACGCTTACCGATATCGTGGATGTCGCCTTCGATCGTTCCTATGACCACAGTACCCAACTTTTCTGCCACCGCTTCTTCTGGAATATGGGGTTCCATCACTTCGATGGCCTTGGTCATTGCCTCGGCGGCAACGAGAACGCCAGGGAGGGGAATCTCCTCATTGGCGAAACCATCACCCACCTTGCTCATTCCCGGTGTGAAGCCTTCGTTGATGATTTCTACAGGGTTTATTCCCTCTTCAATGACTTTGTTGGCGACTTCCACCGCAGCATCCTCGTCGCCATCCAGAACAGCTTGAATCGCCTGTTTTACAAGTTCTTCCTTACTCACTGGCTCACCTCCTTTCTTTCGAGAGATTCTTGAGACCCGAGTATCGCTGCGACGAGTCGTTTAAACTCGGGATAGTTAGACGTTCGGTTGATTCTTTCGTGTGTATTTTTGTGTGCACGCGGAATGCCCTCTGGAGAAAGTGAAGAGCCCTGAAATGTTTAAGGATAAACGACGTGCGTTGATCTTATCCCAAAGCGCTTTCCCCTGTCAAGGTCGCCTGTGACCAAGTTCCGGCAGGCGAAAAGACGGTTTTGCCGGTATTGGGTACAGGTTAGACAGCACCCCAAATGTCCCATCACAAGATGCAAGAGACCCAACCGTTTCGTGTAGGATCTATCAAATCCCGCCTTTGATAGCAAAGGAGCATGCGAATGTCAAGGAAAAAATTGGCCTTTCCATTTGACATACAATCAATTTTCTCCTTTGCTCAGCTTCACCCAAAACGCAAGTCTTAAAACTATCACCCCCCAGCAATTTAGCCGCACCCTTCGTACGTGTGAATTATCTTTCCCAATACGAGCTTTTAAACTTGTTGGGAGATCTATGCGAGAATGGCCGAGATTAACGCCTTTTTGTGGACGAGAGGTTCTACACCGGATGGACCGGCTAGAGAATTCGGACTGCCGGTTGAGATTGGGTAACGCTTCCTGTTATGGTTATGGTCACAGTGACGTTCAAGAGTACGGATTTAGAAAAAGACCCCTATCTTCAGTCAACCTGCAAAAGGAAAAGGTATGTGATAGACGATAAGAACGCATTGTCATTATTCGAAGAAATGCGGAAGGTAGCGACCAAGGAGAAGGCACTCGTCGAGGTTATCAATCCCTCTGATATCGAGGTGCGGGAGAGCGTTCGCCTCAAGTGTCTCATACCCCTCTGCGAGTATTACGGAGTTTGCCGACTTTGTCCTCCCCACTTGCCCCCGCTGAGTGAGATCCGCGCCGCCCTGAGATTCTATCACGTGGGCGTCTTGGTCGCCCTCAAATTCCCCCTTTCTGAAGTAGACCTTGAAAAATTCCATCATGATTTTTCCTACGAGTTGAAACTACTGGATCTGGTACATCGTCTCGAGAATATAGCCCAGTCAGCTGGATGCCGGGAAGCAATTGGTCTCGTCGTAGGCGGGTGCAAATTATGCCCCACTTGTGCCCCCCCTGATGAGCCCTGCCTGCATCCATACAAGGCGAGGCCAAGCCCCGAAGGGTTGGGCATCGATATCATGGGCCTCGCACTGAAAAGCGGCCTGATTGTTCAATGGCCACCTAAAGAATCCGTGGTCCTGATTGGTTTGATCCTGTTTTAGACTATTCACCCTTTTTCGGACGGGACGGCGATTACCATTAATAACGAGCAGTCCTTGTATTCTCAATAAGGAGAGTCAGTTTTCATTAGAATCGAGAGCCAGGATGAAGACCCTATATATCTATTCCTTGACAGGGAAATATCTTTTCTCTATATTAGATGGACTTTTTTGTTTAAGGCTAGCATTGAGAGGGAAAGGAGGGGATGGGCGGGTTTTTATGTATTAAGACATCAGAGCATGGAGGAAGAGAGGGGAGGTGAGAGGATGGAGAAGACTCAGTGGATGGAGAAGGCCGCACAGACCGTCATGGATGCGGATGAAGAAGCGGCGGTGGATGTTGCCAAGAAGTCGTTGGCGGCGGGAATGGACCCTGTTGAGATGATCAACGAGGGTTTTTCTCTGGGGATACGACGGATGGGCGATCTATTTGATCGGGGTGAGGTATTTTTGCCCACTCTGATCATTGCGTCTGAGGCGATGGTGGCGGCGGTAAAGGTTTTGGAGGGGGCATTACCGAAGGACCAGGTTGGCAAGAAGCTTGGGACGGTCGTTTTGGGGACCATAGAAGGGGACGTCCACGACATTGGTAAGGGTATCGTCGCGACGATGTTACGGGTTTACGGTTTTGAGGTTTTCGATTTGGGTCGGGACGTACCGATAGGGAGTTTTGTAGAGAAGGCCAAGGAGGTCAAGGCGGATGTTGTGGGTTCCTCGGCATTGATGACGACCACCCAAGTTGGTCAGAAGAAGTTGGAGCAGGCATTAAAGGATGCGGGGCTCCGTAGCAAGGTCAAGACCATGGTAGGTGGTGCGGTCGCCACAGAGTACTGGGCTTCGAAGATTGGTGCGGATCTTTATGCGGAGAATGCCACGGAAGCCGTCATGAAACTTAAGGAAATATTCAAGGGATAGGAGGTGAGAGGGATGAGCAAATACCTGACTCGCCGAGGGGATGGGCAGCGAATAGAGATGACCGCCGAAGAGTTGATGCGGGATTTTGAGTTGGGCACAGAGGATGCGGCGGACAAGGGGAAGATAGCGCCTTTGGCGAAAGATGATCTGGATCGGCTTGTGGACATCTTTACCAATCCCGACAAGATCGTCAGTGTGGAGCCGGGCAATGAGGTGCCGTTGACCCATGATATTGGTACCTTACGGGTGATGGGAGATCAGGGCAACAGTGGGGTAGGCATTCCGTTGAGCCGGGTTCAGGGGATCCAGGTTCATGAACGAGCCTTTGCGGCTGACACGATGGAGTTAGGCCACATCGATTACAGCTTCAAACCGGTAAAGCCCGTGATCGCCATGGAGCAGCAGGAGTATGAGAATGCCCTGTTGAGTACCATCATACCGATTTTCTATGGAGCCATGCCGAACCTGGGTCTATATTACAGTCCAGATGGACCTTTTGGGAATCCTTCCGATTTGTTGCCCATGGGTAAGATCAAGGAATCCCTGGAGGCCCAGGAAAAGGCGGTGGAGCATGCGACCAGGGATATGATTTATGTATCAGAGCAACTCGCGAGTATTGGCTGTGACGGGATAAACTTCGATACGACGGGAGCGGCAGGCGATCCAGATTTCAAGGCCACATTACATGCGATCGAGCATCTCAAAAAGAGTACGGACCTTGCTGTTCAAGTTGGGATGGCCGGAGAGTTTGTATTGGGCATGCATGGGGACTTGAAATACGATGGGCAGCGCCTTGCGGGGTTGTATTGCCATAACCAGGTCAAGCTTGTCGAGAAGGCTGGGGGGGACATATTTGGTCCAGTGGTCAATACCAAACCCAGTAAGACGATGGCGTGGAATCTGTCCAGGGCTGTCACCTTTGTTAAGGCCTGTGTTGAGGAGTCTAATATACCGATCCACGTCAATATGGGGATGGGTGTCGGAGGCTCACCGGTTTTTGAGACGCCACCGATGGACTCAGTGAGCCGGGCATCCAAGGCGATGGTTGAGATTGCCAAAGTGGATGGATTGTAGGTAGGGGTGGGAGATCCAATGGGGATGTCGATAGCACATGCAGTGGCAGCGGGGATGGGAGGCATCAGGACCGCCGGAGATCTGGTGGCCCGGATGCAGATGGCCCGCAAGATGCGGATCAACGATGCGAAAGCCTACGTTGCCGGCAAGCTGAAGGTATCCCCGGCCGACCTGTCGGATGAGCGAGTCATGAGAGAGGTCCGCGAGGAGCTGGACCTCGGCGTCATTACGTCCGTCCCGGGTTGTGCCAAAGGAATTGAGGCAAAAGCACGGATCGCTCAACTGCTCGGGATCGAAATCAACTGCGTGAATCGCCTCAAGGATAAATTGAAATTCTAAAAACCGCAGCCCTTCCTGGTTGGTTTGCGACGGAGTCAATCCTGAAATCTGAACTGATTCCAGGAGAAAGGGGGTGATGCCGAGATGTTTTGGAATATCAACATCGGGCCTGGTTGGGTGAGGAAGGAGGTGATGCCGGAATGGCTGAAAAGCAAATCTTTGAACGCCTGAAACAGGCTGTTCTCGACATGGACGCCGAGGGTGCTACGGCGGCGGCCAAGGATGCCTTGGCCAAAAAAGTCGATCCCCTGAGTTGCATCGATGAAGGCTTGTCCAAGGCTATGGAAATAATCAGCGACAAGTTCGATAAGGCGGAGATCTATGTTCCGCAGATCATTCTCTCAGCGGAGGCCTTTACTGCCGCGGTGGATGTTCTGGCGCCTCATGTAGAAGGGGGGCACTCTGCCAAGGGTAGGGTGATCGTTCACACTGTGGAGGGGGATATCCACGATATTGGCAAAAACATTTTCAAAATCCTCTTGCAGGCCAATGGGTTTGAGGTCTTCGACCTGGGTAGGGACGTGTCTGTCAGTGACGTAGTCGACGTCGCCGTTGAAAAGAAGGTTGATATTATCACTGGCTCAGCGCTTATGACCACGACCATGCCCTCCCAACGGGAAATCGTTAATGAACTGAAGGACCGAGGTATCCGGAAGAAATTCAAATGCGTCTTCGGGGGCGCACCCACAACCCAGGAGTGGGTGGACCAGATCGGTGGTGATGGATGGGCCGACAATGCATCCGCAGGGGTGTCCGTTGTCAGAGAACTGATGAGTTCTTAAGAGAGAAAGGAGGCGACAATGAGCTTTGTAGAAAGAGTTGGTGTCTTCGAGACTTATGATCGAGCGCGCGCCGGTCCTAAAGTCAATGAAGAAGAATGGGATCAGAAGATCATCTTTCGGAACGCGGGAAAACTGAAAGAGAAGTACAAACTTAAGTTCGATAGGACCAAGATCATTCCCGAAGACACGGACATGATCGATCGCCTGTTCCAGGCTGGTCTTGAAATGCTGGTCGAGACGGGTGTCTACTGCATGGATACGGGTCGTGTCCTGAAGTATACCGAGAAAGAGGTGTTGATGGCTGTGGCGGGTGCTCCTAATCAACTCACTTTGGGGGAAGGCCGTGATTCGCGGCAGTTGGCCCCTCGAAGTTTCGATGACCCACGCCCTCCCCTCTGCCAGGGCGGTCCGACAGGAGCTCCCGTATCGGAGAAGTTATTCTGTGCGATGCATGAAGCCTACGCGCGAGAACCCCTGGTCGACGCGATTGTCAACGGGGTTCTGGCGACGATCAACGGCAAAGAACCTAAGCCGGGGAGCCCATGGGAGATCGCAGCCGTCAAAGGAGAAGCATCGTTGGTGCGGATGGCCATGGCAAGAGCCGGTCGCCCCGGCATGGCGATGTAGGGGAGTGAGACTTCACTGACTGCCGCCGGGGTCATAGCTGCCGATTTTCCAGGAGGAATGAGACCGTGCGACAGCCATGAGGTGAGTCAGTTGAACGAGCTTAAAATCGATATCAATGCACTCACCTTCACTGCCCATTACAAACTAGCGGGTGATATAATTATGAGTGAACAGATGCCAATTATTGGGGGCTGGGCCGGTGGGGTCGAGGAGACCGCCATCGTTGACGTGGCTACCCATTTAGCCGCTTTTATTATGGTAAGTGCGGACTGGCATCTTGACGGACCGATTCACGTGCGCTGGGGAAACACGACGGCCAGGGAGCCGTTGATGGTTGCCGGCCATTGTTGTCGGGCTGTAGATCGTAATACGCACCTGCTACTAGGGAATCAATACTATACCTCTGCTGGGCCGTGCACGGAAATGTGTTTACTCGAGGCGTCGGCTCAGGCGATCACCGACACAGCCAGCGGCCGCGAGATCATGAGTGGATGTGCTTCGGCCAAAGGGGTGGCTTTAGACTACACCACCGCTATAGAAGCTCGGATGATGGCCTATGCGGCCAAGGCAGTCGCCGGGGTGGAGCTTGAAAAGGTCAATGCGATGTTAGACAAATTGGTAAGTCTCTACGAAAACAAATTCAGAGACGCGCCAAAAGGGAAGACCTTTCAGGAGTGCTACAACGTGGAGACCCTGACCCCGACAGACGAACATCTGAAGGTGTTAGATGGTGCCATGAAGGCCATGGGGAAAATCGGGTTCGAGTTTAAGTTGTAGAAATGATTAAATCTATTGGACCGCCCATCATCTCCGGTGGGGATGATGGGTGAGTCCTGCCTTGATTCTTGCGATATCTCGATGAAGGTATTCGAGTCCATATTTGAAAGGAGCCTTTGCGGCCAGCCATTGAACCAGAGTGAGGTAGCTGCGCTCTTGGCGACGCCTCCCGGCAAACCCCTGGAGGATCTCTTTGCCGTCGCACGAGCTTTCAGGGAGCGTTCCTTTGGGAATCACGTCTTTATATATGGCTTTATCTATTTTTCGACCTATTGCCAGAACTATTGCAATTTTTGCCTTTATCGACAGTGCAACCAATCGGCGCCTCGATATCGCAAGCCCATCGAAGACATCCTCGATGTGGCAAAGGCATTAGAAGATGACGGGGCCCACCTCCTCGATTTGACCATGGGAGAGGACCGTTTCTACACCCAAAATGATGGTGAAAGGCTCCTCGACCTGGTGGCGAGGGTGCGAGAAGCAGTTGCCGTACCACTCATGATTTCTCCGGGCGTCATAAATGCTGAGCTTTTGAGAGCTACGGCAGAGCAAGGATTGGATTGGTATGCGTGCTACCAGGAAACATTCAACAAAAGACTTTTTTCTCGCTTGCGTAAGGGCCAGGATTTCCATAGCCGTTTGAAGGCTAAGGTTCAGGCCATGCAGGCCGGATTCCTTCTCGAGGAGGGCCTTTTGGTCGGGGTAGGCGAGAGTTCCGCGGACATTGGCGCGGCCATTGAAGCCATGAGAAATCTTCAGGCGAGCCAGGTGCGGGCGATGACCTTCAGGCCTCAGCGTGGCACTCCCATGGCCAATTGGCAGGCACCAGACTCACTCGATGAACTCCGACTCATCGCCACACTTCGGCTCTGCTTTCCCGATAAACTGATTCCGGCTTCATTGGATGTAGACGGTCTCGACGGTCTCAGGGCCAGACTCAATGCTGGAGCCAATGTCGTGACCTCAGTGATACCCCCACGGCATGGCTTGGCGGGGGTATCTAGGGCCAGGGTCGATATTGAAGATAGCCAGCGAACAGTGTCCTCTGTAACGCCTGTCATAAAGGGACTCGGGCTGAAAATTGCCCCGATTCTCACGTATCAGCAGTGGATTAAAAAGGAAAAACGCAGATTTTTCCGGCAAGACCAAACGGACTTTAGATCCGCCCAGCTGGGATAAGATCCGAAGCGTCTGCCATCCCGTGATTTACTCCCCCTGATGCCGCCGTGAGAGGTCAGCAAGGGTTTGATGACGGCGGCTCCACGACAACCTCAATTAGGACGGGTGTGGTGATCCGGTGTCTTCCTCTCTCCTCTGAAGACGGCGTCTCGCCAGCTTATTGAAGGCAAGAGGATCGTGCAAATTAGTCCCAAAAGAAGAGTAATTAAAGCATTGGTGGGCGGAGAACTCGATAGGGCCCCGGTCACATCGATTGCAGGCTGTGGAGGCGCTGTCAATGTGGAGATGCAAAAAGCAACTGGTATCTTCTGGCCAGATGCCCACAAGAACCCTGAAAAGATGGCCAGGCTTGCCATAGCAGGATACGAATTGGGAGGAATCGAATGTGTAAAGGTCCCCTTTGGAAACATCGTGGAGGCGGAGGCGTTAGGATGCACGGCGAGATACCCTAAGGAGAACCACTTATATCCCGTCGTGCTGGATCATCCCTATACGAAACCTACGGACCTGAAAGTGCCTGATAAGGTACTCGAATTGGGCAGAATCCCTGTAGTCTTGGAAGCTATCAGAATTGTAAGAGAAAAGGTTGGGGATTTCTTGCCCATATCGAGCCATGTTGTTGGTCCTTTTACCCTTGCTAGTGAGCTCGTTGGTTTGGAGAAGTTCTCGATTTGGTCGCTAAAGGATCCCCAGTCCGTGGAGACTCTCCTCGATGCGTCGACCGATGTCATTATAGAATTTGCTAAGGCGCAATACAGAGCCGGTTCCGACATAGTTACTGTAGCTGATATGGCTCTCGCACCAGTTATGGTAACTCCTGAAATACTTCATCAGTATATCAAGCCTGCACTGCAGCGAATAGCTGCCGATTTGGGAGGAATCAGAATTCTGTACATTGGGGGTAAGATAGAATCGATGGTTCCGTTCCTGGTCGAGTGTGGTTACGATGGGATAAGTGTTGATGAAACAGTCAATATTGCTCGAATAAAACCTACCGTCGGCGATGTCAAAATATTGGGCAACGTAAGCTCAAAGAAAACATTAACATCGGGCTCCCCTGAAGAGGTCGAAGCTGAAGTGAAGAAGGCCATCGAAGATGGGGCGCATCTGATCGAACCGAGCTGTGGAATTCCCCCTGAAACCCCGACGATCAATATAAAAGCCATGGTCGAGGCGGTAAAAGAGTATGGCACCAGGGAATAGAATTCATGGAGGGCTTAGATTCCTTCAAGGGAATAAGGTTGAGGCATTCTCGCATTGCCAAAAGGATATCTCTCACAAGGTAGGGTTCTTTGGGTATCTCTAATCGCTCAAATATGAGCCTCCCGTTCCTGAGCTCCCAGGCTTACGAGGTGACCCTATTCTTGCCTCAGGCGGGAAAAAAGGATAAAGGCCAAAGGACAAAGGAAAAAGGAGGGAGCACCAAGACGTGTAAATCGATTGTCCTCGAGTCTTTCCTTTTCTGGGACTGGGCTCACAAAAAATCATCTATTTGATCGTCAAAAATCGTCTTTTGGACGATTCTCAAAGGCCCCTATATGCTGTATGGAAATGGGCACGGGGATAATCTGCACATCACAGGGGGGTCATCGTGAATTATTCTTGGCTCTAGAGAGGAGGGGTGGGTATGTTTCATTTTGATGCCGAACAGAAGGTATGCGAGGTGGGAGGTGTGAAGTTTGGAGGGCAACCGGGTGAGTACCCCACGGTTGTCGTTCCATCCATCTTCCAAAAGGGAGACAAAGTCTTTGAAGGGAAAAAGAGAAAAGAGGGATTCAACGAGAACAAGGCCGAGGAACTCCTGAAAACCACCGACAGGTTGGCCGAAGAAACGGGCGTTCCATGTATGGCCGACATCGTTGCGAACACGGGCGAAGAGTTTAGGAATTATATCGATTTCCTGACAAGTGTCACAGACATGCCCTTTTGCATCGACGCCTGGGTCATGAAGCCGAAGCTAGAGGGCGCGAGATATTGTGCAGAAAAGGGGTTGCTGGACCGTATGTTTTACAACAGTCTCACAGTCTGGGAGAAGGATATTGAGGGAGAGGTCAGGGAGATTGCGGAAATCGGCGTAAAGCACGTTCTACTGGTTGCATTCGATCAGGAGGATCAGATGCCTTCAGGTCGGGTCACGGGTACCCAGAGATTATTGGATGTCATTGAAAAGGTCGGTGCTCAATTTGAGAGTATATTTGTAGATACATCGGTTATGAATGCACCAGCAACGGCCATGTGTGCTGTTGCCAACAGGCTCATCAAGGAGAAATGGGGGTTTCCCTGTGCCAGCGCCCCCTCCAATGGCTCCTACATGTGGAAAGCGGCGAGAGAAATGTGGGGTTCCGAGGGATGGGCTGGAGCAGATGCGGCCCTCGAAGGCATGGCTGCAAACATATATCATGATATGGTCTTTTCTGGTCCCATGGCCGGTGCTGTGAGGCACTTTCCTGCGGTTGCCATGGCCGATGCTTTCACGGCTACACTCGTCTTTTCGGAGACGAAGAGGCTTCCTGTTTTGGAAAGCCACCCTCTAAAAAAACTCTTTCCCGATTTTTTCGAGAACCTTAAGGGAATGTAACCCCCGTCACCTATCATTATAATGGCCTATCTTGGAGCTGTGTAAGAAACAAGGGTTTCATCTTCCCTTAAGGAAATGATCGGTACCCTTCATCAAAAAGCAAAGGAGGTTGGTCATGGTTTCGGAAGAAAGAAAAAACGAAATATTGAAAGAACTCCGTGAGGCAGTGATTCAATACGATGAGGACAAAGTTGTTGAGTGGTCAAACATTGCCATAAAGGAAGGCCTCGACCCCTTCGTGGCAACCATGGATGGTCTGGCCGCTGGAATGATCGAGGTGGGCGACCTCTACAATCGGAAGGAATATTTTGTCCCGGAGTTGTTGATGTGTTCCGATGCCCTCTATGCCGGACTGGACATTCTGAAGCCGGCTATTAAGGAATCAGGAAGAAAACCTGAGGCCAAAGGCTCAATCGTCCTTGGTGTTGTCGAGGGGGATGTTCACGACATCGGTAAGAACCTCATTAAGATGATGTTTGAGGTGGCTGGATGGGACGTCTATGATTTGGGAAAGGATGTACCCCTTGATAAATTTGTGGAGGAGCAGATCAGGACTGATTCCGATATTGTGGGTCTCTCAGCATTGATGACGACCAGCATGGTAGCGATGCCAGAAATCGTTAAGAAACTCAGGGAAAAAAACCCGAAGGTCCGAATTATGCTGGGCGGTGCTCCGATTACACCGGAGGTCGTGGAAAAGTACGGTGCTGACGGCACCGCGAAGAGTGCAGGGACTGCGGTTGACGAAGCAGTCAAACTCATCAAGATGCTGCGGGAAGAGGAGATGAAAGAAAAGAAGTAAATCCCATCTTCGATGGAGAGTATATACCTCCTTCAGACGTCTCATCAGATGTCTAAGGTGGAATCGTTTCGAAAAGAAGAAAGGAATGGCGCATGGCAGGTAACGACAGCGAAAAACGTATGGTCATCTTTCAACCATCGGGCTCTAGAGGCTACGTCGACAAAGGGAAAACCCTTAAGGAAGCTTCAATTGCACTTGGCGTGGACATCGAAGGCGTTTGTGGAGAGAAGGCCATTTGTGGGACATGCAAGGTCAAGATTGAGGAGGGGGACTTCGAGAAATACGGCATTAAATCAGCCAGAGAGCATCTCTCTCCAATGGGACCATCTGAAAGAAAGTTCTTCAATTTGCAGCAGGAAGAGGCTGGCTACCGTCTGGCTTGTCAAACACAGGTCCTTGAAGATGTGGTGGTCTTTGTTCCTGAGGAGAGCCGGATGGGCAAGCAGGTCGTTCGCAAGGCCGCCACGGATCGGCCCATCAAACTGAAGCCGGCGGTAAAGAAGTACTTCGTCGAGGTGGAGAAGGCGACCTTGGACGATACAACAGGTGACTGGGAACGTCTCGAGGCAGAACTAACCAAGAGATACGAACTGCGGAATCTAACCATCGACGCTCATGTGGTTTTGGAGTTACAGAATGTCGTGCGCGAGGGGGATTGGAAGGTGACCGTCTCAGTCTGGCAGGGAAAAGAGGTCATCAAGGTAGAGCCGGGGCGTGTGGAGAAGGCTTATGGCCTGGCTGTTGATGTCGGAACCTCTACCGTGGCTGGCTACCTCTGCGATTTGACAAACGGTCAGGTTGTAACGACCGCCTCGATGATGAATCCGCAGGTGGTTTACGGTGAGGATGTCATGTCCCGGATCACTTTCACGATGACCAATCCAGACGGGCTTGAGATCCTGAATCAAGCCATTCGAGACGGGCTGAACGGCATTGTGACAGAGGCGGCGGCTACGGCAGGGATCAAACGCCAAGATATCGTTGACATGGCCATCGTGGGGAACACCTGCATGCACCATATTTTCCTCAATATCGATCCACGTTATATCGGTCGGTCGCCCTTCCCTCCGGCCCTCCACCACTCGGTGGATATCAAAGCCCGTGATTGGGGGGTCAAGATACCACCAGAGATCGAAATGGGTGACAAGGGAAGCGCTCCGCCGTGCCAGGTGGGATGCCCTGCCGGCGTTAATGGCCAGGACTTTCTTTACCTCATCGCCCAGGGGAAGTTCAAGGAGGCACTCGAGGTGGTCAGACTCGCCTTCCCTTTTGCCGGAATCTGCGGCCGTGTCTGCACCCATCCCTGTGAGACGGTGTGCGAGAGGGAGAAGGTGGAAGAATCCCTGGCTATCCGCGCCCTCCATCGATTCATTGCCGATCACGAACTCAGCAATGGAAGAGAGAAGGCAACAGCAATCGAAAAGACAAAGGACGAGAAGGTGGCGATCATTGGATCTGGGCCTGCCGGGCTGTCCTGTGCCTATGACTTGGTCAGAAATGGTTATCCCGTCACGATCTTTGAGGCCGCTCCTGAGACGGGTGGCATGATGCGTTATGGTATTGCTGAGTATAGACTCCCCAGGGACATCCTCGATGACGAGATAAACTACATCGCGGAGCTGGGGGTGGAGATCAAAACGAATAGCCGAGTGAGCAGCCTGGAAGAAGTCTTCGGGCAGGGGTATCAAGCGATCTTCCTGGCTACCGGTACCTGGACCAGCCAAAAGCTCGGCGTTCCCGGTGAAGAGGCCGACGGCGTGATCTATGCGCTCGATCTCCTGAAAAAAGTGAATTCAAAACAAGATGTGGAGTTAGGAAAAAGAGTGGTGGTCATCGGCGGTGGAAGCGTCGCTGTCGATGCTGCCCGTGTCTCTCTCCGCCTTGGAGCCAAAGAGGTTCACCTTGTTTGTTTAGAGACGAGGGATCTCAGTAGCAAGGACAGGATGCCGGCGCAGGACCTGGAGATCGAGCAGGCCGAGGAGGAAGGAGTCGTCATACATCCCAGTCTCGGTGTGACCAAGATCTTAACGGAAGCGAATCGCGCTGCTGGCCTGGAAACGGTTAATTGTATCTCCGTTATCGATGAGGAGGGGAAGTTTGCTCCCGAGTTTGGCAAAGGTCCGGCTCCGACGATGAAGGCTGATACAGTGATCGTTGCCATCGGTCAAAAGCCGAAGGAGGGAGAGTTCCCTGAGTTGGAGAGATTGCCGTCAGGGACCGTGATAGCAGACGAGACGACTTTAGAGACAAACCTGAAGGGTGTCTTTTCTGGGGGAGACCTGGTTTCTGGTCCTTCAAACGTCATCAAGGCGACTGCTGCTGGTAAAGAGGCGGCGATATCGATTGAACTCTACCTTGCTGGTATGGATTTGAAAGAAGCGAGACCAACTCCTCTCAAACCCATCGAAGAGGTGCCAAAGGAGGGTGTCGAAGCCGAGGCACGAAGAATTGTGCCTGTGCTGAAACCGGCCGAACGTTCGGGTTTTGCCCAGGTTGAACTCGGTTTCGACCAGCAGTTGGCTCCCGATGAATCGAAGCGCTGTCTGCATTGTGCCATATATGCCCAAAAGGATATTACGGAGACGGCCGAGGCCCGGAGCATAGGGATCAAGATATCTCCGGGGGCATACATCCATGTCTTGCCGATAGAGGCCGGTTTCGTCGGTGCTGATAATGTCGGCGTTCTCATCGCTGAGGCCCCTTACAAGCAAGACAAGATAGAGCTCGTTATCGACATAGGGACGAACGGCGAGTTAATCCTTGGCAATCGAGAGCGGCTCATTTCGGCATCCTGTGCTACCGGGCCCGCTTTTGAGGGCGCTGAGTTGAAATTCGGTATGCGTGCCGCCCCCGGGGCCATCGAAAAAGTTGAGATCGACAGGAATACCCTCGAAGCGCGCTTCAAGGTCATTGGCGATGACCGGTGGAGCACAGAGATGGAAGAGGTGAAGGCGAAGGGGATTTGCGGCTCGGGGATCATTGACGCTATCCCCCAACTCTTCTTGGCGGGAATAATAGACAAAACGGGGCGTTTCAAGAAAGATCTTCAGACTTCGCGTTTACGGGAAGCTGATGGTCAGCTTGAGTATGTCATCGCCTGGGCGGACGAGACCTCTATCGGCCAGGATGTTGTGGTATGCCAGGACGATATAAGAGCTATTCAGTTGGGCAAAGCAGCCATGTATGCGGGGAGCAAAATCCTGATGCGGGCCCTGGGTGTTGAGAAGGTGGACAAGGTCATCTTGGCAGGTGCATTTGGGAGTTACATCGACAAGCAGTCGGCAGCGATACTGGGGATGTTTCCTGACTGCGAGCCAAAAAACGTTTACTCGGTGGGTAATGCCGCTGGCGATGGTGCGCGCATGGCCCTCCTGAATGTAGACAAGAGGAGGGAAGCGGATAAGCATGCCAGAAAGGTGGATTATATAGAACTCACTGTGGCACCAGAATTTGAAAAGATTTTCGGCCAGTCTATGTGGATCCCTCATATGAAGGACGATTTTCCTCACCTGAGAGATCTTCTCCCAGAGAAGAGAGAAACCGAACAGAAAGACGAAGAGAAGCGAGCGCTAAGCGCGGGAGGTGGATGATTATGAACACAGAGCTGAACTCCAGAGAGCGGGTGCTTAGATTTCTGAGAAAAGAGGAGGTCGATCGTGCCCCCGTATTCAGTGGTATGGGGAACGTGACGGTACATGGACTTGAGAAACACGGCTGGAGGTTTGCAGAAATACACGTGGACGCCCACAAAATGGCCAGCATGGCTGCATCCACGTCCGAGCTCTTCGGCTTCGAGTGTGCTGTCGTCCCTTTTGACATGGGAGTCGAAGCAGAAGCCCTCGGCGCAGGGGTCAACTTCTATCCAACCCACACCGATGTTGTCTATCCCACCATATCGAACAAGGTGGCAGAAAAGGTAGCGGATCTGGATATCAAGGTGCCGACAGATTTGGCTCAGGCAGGACGGATACCATTGGTGTCGGATGCGATCCGAAGTCTAAGAGGTGATGTGGGCGACCGGGTCGCAATCGGAGCCTGGGTACTCGGCCCGTACACCTTAGCCGCCCAGATTGTCGACATGGGAGATTTGGCTAAAATGGCGTTCAAGAAGACGGATTTGGTCCATCAGATCCTAGACTCTCTAGCTGGCATGCTCGTCGAAATCTGTCGCATCTACCGAGGAGCCGGTGCCGATTATGTGACCGTCCGGGAGATGGGAGCGGGGCCGGATATCTTGAGCCCCCGTATGTTCAAAATGCTCATTCAGCCTCATCTGGAGCACATCTTCTCTGCCATCGAATCTCCGAAGATTTTGCACATATGTGGGAGTACCGACACTATTTTTGAACAAATGGCCCTTTGTGGGTCGGATGCTATCAGTGTGGACCAGAAAAACAATGTCGGTGAATCCCGACAAAAACTTGGTAACGACGGGCTGCTTTTTGGAAATTTTGACCCTTTCGGCACCCTGGTTCAGATGGAGGCTTCTGGGGTCGAGCAGGTCATTAAGGACTGCGTGGATAACGGGGTAGACGCGGTCTGGCCGGGTTGTGACATCTGGCCCGAAGCGAAAAAGGATAACATGAAGGCATATGTTGACGCCGCTCGCAAATATGGCGAGAAGGCCTCTCCTGCCGTAGGGAGAATGTAAGGCAAGTGTCTTGCCGTCTTACCCTTTCGAGGGCGAGAGAGTGAGGATGGACAATCACAGAAGGGAAGAAATACTGAAGAGACTGAGTGACGGCGTCGTTGAATACGATGAAGATCGGGTACGAGCGGTGGCACAGACTGCTTTGGATGAAGGGCTGGATGCCCTCGATGCGGTCATGAACGGCCTTGCTGCCGGTATGGAAATCGCCGGCGATCTTTACGATAAACAGGAGTACTTTGTGCCCGAGTTGCTCATGTGTGCGGACGCCTTGTACGCGGGACTCGACATTCTACGGCCACATATCAAAAAGCAGAACAGAGCGATAAGGGGCCAGGTGGTCATTGGGACCGTGCAGGGAGACGTCCACGATATCGGCAAGAACCTTGTCAAGTTAATGTTCGACGCTGCCGGTTTTCATGTTCATGATCTGGGCCGAGATGTTCCTCTTGAAAAGTTCGTGGAAGAGCAACTCCGCACTGACTCGGAGATCGTGGCTATATCTGCGATGATGACCACGACCATGTTGGGCATGAAAAAGGTTGTTCAGATGATCAGAAAGAAGAGTCCTGATGCGGCAATCATGCTGGGTGGGGCACCTGTGACGAAGGATGTGGCTGTTCTCTTTGGAGCAGATGGGTTTGCCGGATCTGCCGGCGACGCGGTTGAGGAGGCTATCAAGATGGTTCGCACCCTGAGAGAGATGGAGAACAAACAACAGGGCCGGCGGAAAAGATTGGCGAAAAAAAACCGAAACACAACGATAACGGATTGGAGAGAAGGGCCTTGAATCGATCAGATTGCGACATTCGTCGCGAGGATTCGAGACATGAAGGAATGGGGAGTCTATGATCACCGTTCAGATCGATTCAGGTATTTGCGGTTTTTCCACCACCGTTCGCGCTTCCAAATTGGAGAGCCGGAGCGTAGGGATCGCCTTGGATAGTGACTGCAAGCACATCAAGTCATTTGGCAATGAGCTGAAAGAGTTGGGCATGATCGATATTCTCAGGGTGCCGATAAACCTCAATCCAGTTTACGAAACTGCCGGAAAATGCAGACTTCACTCGAGTTGTCCTGTTCCCTGTGTCGTGATCAAGGCGGCTGAGGTCGCGTTGGGGCTCGCCTTGAAAAGGGATGTTCAGATTGTATTTCAGGCTGAGAGGCAGGCGGTCGGTGGTGAAGGCTAACATCTGCGCACCCGTGATATCTCTGTAGCCCAATGCGTGCAGCTCAGTAGGACGGAGTCTTTCGCTGCAAGTTTTTGACCTGCTACCGGCTAATCCGCTTCAGGAAGGGATTTCCACGAGTCCGAGTTTAATGGCGAATTGGATCAATTGAGAGATATTGTTCATCTCTAGTTTTTCCATGATGTTCGAGCGATGAGTCTTGACGGTGCTTGGACTGATGTAGAGAATTTTGGAAATCTCCCGGGTCGAAAGTCCTTCGGCGATCATTTGGAATACCTCCCGCTCTCGGTTGGAAAGCTTACTATAAAGCTCTTCTTGGGAGGATTTCTTTCTCTTCGAGGAGACGTAATCTGCTATAACCCTCCGGGATATGGAAGGGCTCAGGTAGGTGTCGCCTTTAACGGCAGCTTCGATGGCCTTAATGATATCCAGACCGGTTGAGTCCTTTAGAAGGTACCCCGAAGCGCCGAGACTGAAAAGCTCGCTGATGTAGCGGTCATGGGAGTGCATGGAAAGGATGATGACTTTGGTTTTGGGAGAAACCTTCTTGATTTGACGGGTGGCCTCGATGCCGTTCAAGATCGGCATAGCGACATCCATGAGAACGATATCCGGTCTTAGTTTTTCCACTTTGCCTACAGTTTCCCGCCCATTCTCAGCCTCGCCCACCACCCGGAGGTTCGGCTCTCCCTCCAAAAGCTTGGCCAGACCCTGTCGCACAATCGTGTGATCGTCCGCCAGAAAAACGGTAATGACCTGTTCACTCACAGGAAAACTCTTTAATCGGAATTTCGATGCGGATTTTCGTACCTTTTCCTCTTGAAGTGCGAATTGAAAAACTCCCTCCCAGCATTGACGCCCGTTCTCTCATGCCCAGAAGGCCTAGAGCTTGTTTTTTGCCTTCAAATTCGGTGGAATCAAATCCCCTGCCGTCGTCTTCGGCCAGAAAGATGATGTGGGGATAGCTTTTAATGATAGAAAGTTTGAAGTGTTTCGCATTCGCATGCTTGATTGTATTCGTAAGGGCCTCTTGGGCAAATCGGTAGAGGACGGTTTCTATCTCCGAGTCCAGCCGCTCCTCAAATCCCACCATTCCAAAATCGATATCTATCTCGCTGTATTTCGAAACCTCCGTCAAATAGGATTCCAGGGCCGGCTCTAGGCCTAGGTCACTCAGAAGCACAGGGTGGAGCTTGTACGATATACGTCGCATTTCCTGATAGGTACGATTGATCTGATCTTTGATGTTTGAAATATAGGTCTTCATGTGACTTGCGTCCGTAGAGACCGTTTTCTCAATGGTTTCCAGTGTGAAGTTTATCCCGGTGAGGGCCTGGCCCGCCTCATCGTGTAGTTCTCGAGCTATCCTTCTACGCTCTACCTCCTGGGACTGAAAAAGCTCAGCTGTGAGCCTCTGGAGTTCCTCCCGGTGTTTATGAATGGTTTGCAGCAAGCGAGCGTTCTCGATTGCGCCCCCCAGGAAATTCCCGAGTGAACCCAAGAGATGAAAATCCTGGCCCGTGCTGAGATCCCTGTCTGGAGGGACTTCCAAAGCAAGGAAGCCAGAAGCCTTTTCCTTTGCCGTAATCAGAAAGCAGGTAAGCTCGATCGGTTCAGTTTTCATAAGGTCAGTCAACGAGGCTCTGAAAGCGGGGAAGATGGGCTCGGGTTTAAGAGAGAGGTTTCTATCGAGCAAGGACCGCATGAGGGTCGAATCATGAAACCGTATCTGCTCTGGCTTATTCACTTCAGGGAGCCCCTGTTTCACTCGAAGTGCAAAAGCGCTTCTTTCATGATCGATGAGGAATATGCCCCCTGAACCGAGGTTCAACACTTTGAGTACCTTTTTCACAGCGATCATCAGGACATCGTCTAGGTTGTGTGTCTTATTCATGGCGAGAGCGACTGAGTTCAAAAGCCACAATTCTTGGTGACGCTGTCGAAGACTCCTCACGGCATCCATACGGGCTGTAATGTCTTTGGCGATACCTTCGTAGCCAATAATCTTTTCGTCTTCACCTCTAACGGCGTTACCGCTGAGCAAACAGTGAAGGCGAGTTCCGTCCTTCTTCTTGAAAGCAGCTTCGAAATCCTTCACAAATCCATGCCGGTCGATCTGCTTTTGAAATACCTGCCAGTGCATGGGATTATCGTAAATCTCCTCTACGGTGGAGACAGACAATAACTCCCCCTTGCTGCCGTACTCTAGCAGATCGACACAGGCTTGATTCACCTCTTTGATTCGACCATTGTTGGAGGTGATGAAAATCATGTCTTTGGAACCTTCGAAGATGCGTCGATACTTGCTCTCGGAAAGCCTGAGATCGTCTTCCAAACGCTTGCGGACTGAAATGTCTTTGAAGACTCCAATCCGACCCGTGACCTTCCCGCGACTATCTCTCAATATCGATGCGCTGCAGATAATCGGAACGGTCCTTCCATCATTGCGGGTTATCATGAATTCCCGATTTTCAGTGTTCTTATTCGCCTCGGTGGCTTCTGTCAGAGGACAGTCAGTTTCGCACGTTGGGCCTTTGAAGACATCTTTACAATGCATTCCTATCGCTTCGCAGGCTGAGAGCCCAGTGATATCCTCTGCCGCTGCGTTGAAGTACTCGATTCTTCCAGATTCGTCCGTAGCGAAAAGACCGTCTGGCAGGTTATCAAGGATCTGGAGGGCACTCGTTTCATGTCTGGACGTTCGTGTATGCCTGTCCTTTGTGAAGGATGCTCGTTGATCACTCTGAAGTTCCATCTCTATTTCCTCAAGATTTCGGAGACGACGCCGCCCAGAATTTGCCCATACGCGTAAGATCCCGATCATCTTTGACCTGGTGACAGTCTAGCGCCGACCAGAATGGTGCCTAATCCCTTTTCGTCCGATCCACCAAAATAACGTTTTTTTAGGTAGAGGTCAGCCGGAATAGCAGGGTTGGCATAGATAATTGAATGAGATTGAGGACTAACCTCGTCCCGTGCAACCCATGCAGCGGGAAGTGCGGGAATCTCGAACTGACATGTCTTCCTTATGATGTCACGAGGAAAATCGATCTTGTCTTTATAAACGACAAAGTTTTTGTGCATGAACCAAACGTTTTCCAAATTAGACAACTTCTGGATCGCTGCCTCATCGCGGACCTCCTCACCGACGACCTCCTCACCTTTTTTCAGGAGAAGGGTAGGCGAACGACCCCAGTCAAAGTCCATGTTGGTGAGGCCCACATAGATGAAATCACAATTTATGACCTCCCTCACACCGGTATTGACCACTTTGCCCAAGCCCATGAGTCCCTTTTCTTCGGCTTCTTGCTCGATCTTGAGGATCTTCTCGCGATCCTCATCTGAAAAAGGGTGGACTCCCACAAGGCCCTTCACTTTTTTCAGAGAGGTCATCATCATTTCATCGAAGGCCTTCCTATTCTTACGAAGAACCTCCTTCCGATCGGTGAGACCCCGAGAGATGAACAATTTGACCAGATCGAACACCTTTTCCGAGCACACCCTTTCACATCTCCGGCACGCAAGACCGTCGCACAGGGCCAAATCGATCGTAATCGCAAAACCTCCGCCCCGTTCTTCCAATTGGAGAGCCTTTTCCGGACACTCCTCGACACATGCTGCACAACCAACGCAGCCCTCGAAAAAGATTGTCCTTCGCTCGCCGATGTCAGGGATAATCTTTAAACCCGATATGCCGAGGTCTGGTATGTCCTTGTCAACGGTTTTGACAACTTCGGGATTCGAGGCTATCTCGGTCAAGAGGGGAAGTTTGAATTTTCTCAAGAAATCCTGATACTGACTGACCGACATCCCCTCCGTCCAATAGGATAGCTCCAAAATATACACTTTCTCGAACGCTTTGGATTCGGCGAACATGCAGTGGTGTTGTCTCAGTTCATCGGCAATCTCTTTCATATGCCAGAGTGCGTCAACATCCGTAATGATGTCTTTCGCCATGGCCAGAGAGGTATTTCCTACCTGATAGATCTTTTTGACTCCCAAGGGAATCATTCCGATATCTTTGGCCTTGAGGGCATCGACATAGGTGCCAGAGGCCCCCGACATGTAAGCGGTCTCAATATCTTCCATTCGGATACCAGCTTCCTGGCAAAGGGTTATGTGACCAGCCCTGACTGCTCCGATCGCCTTCCCTGCCTCAGAAAGGTCTTTCTCCTTAAACTTGATCCCGTTCGGTAGATGGATCAGCGAATCCGGAGTTTTGATTCGCGGAAGTCGGATGAGTTTCGCTCTCGTCCCCTGACTGATCAAAGCCACGACGCCGGTCCCAGTGATACCTTCTGCCTTTAATTCCCCTTTTTCGATGACCTTACCCGTAATCGGATCCACCGTATCCCCTGGACAGGGCAACATATCATGGTTGAGAATCTGGGTCTTCAACCTCCCTGATAAAGGCCGATCCTTTGCTGAAGTGGCTGGTGAATCTACGCCTTCGGTATCTTCTGGCTTAAACTCGACGTCGGAGATAGCTCCCGGAAGTGCCAAGAGACCATCCTCTATCTGTTGGCCTTCCAGAGCGGGCCCGGCCGCTGTGGACCCGGTATAAACAATTCCATTGACAATGAGGGCCATCTCTGCGTTTGTACCGTAATCGGTTGTGATGGCGATCTCATCCTTTTCGAGCATACCTGTTTGAATCATCATGGCGAGGGCATCGGCTCCGATCTCGTGACGAACAGCGGGCGGGATCAGGACGTCTGCCTCGCTAGGAAGGTTGAGCCCACGAATCTCTCGAGCCTTGATGATTTGGGCGTTCCTCTCGGGCGGGACAACGCCGAGCGCCTCGAGCTTGCGTTTTCCGGCATAGGCAAGGTCCCTGATCTCAATCTCTTGGAATAGGGAAAGCTGAATAGGATTGCCACAGACCGCGAGTCTCACGATATCGTCCCTGCGGACTTTTAGACTCTCGATCACACGATTGACAGCATCAACCACGATCTCATGGGCCCGATCCGGTCCGACCTCAATGGCAAAATGGAGATGATCCATAACATTGGCCCCGGGGAGAGGATGGCGGGTGGTGACGGCGGTGGATAGGACGGTTCCGTCTCGATCGAGATCTATCGCCTGTCCGCGAAATCCACTCGTGCCCAGGTCCAGAGCTATGCCCACGCTTGTCATGGGACTTTGCACCTTTCTCGGGTAGGAATGGCGTGGTCCTGCCCATTCAACCCCTCAGATCTTATGACGTGAGTCATTCCAGAAATCATCGACGATCCTTTGGTACATTACCCTTTCTCGATGGCATGCTGTGACGGTTACACGGAAGAGGGGGGCAGAGCCAGTCACTCAGAAGACCATACCGGCTGTGCCCCCCTCAAATCAAGTCGTGACTCTCAACACGGAGTGAGGGCCTTTTACCCCATGTTTGAAAGAATAAGCAAGAAGTTCCGTTTAGACTCGCCAATATCCCTTATTGGACCAGCCTAATGGCCTTTGGCTACTTCCACCATTGTCAGAAGGTTTTCCAATGGCGTTGCGGGCGCCACCGAGCAACCAGGGGCGAGTATTTGAACGCCATCGGCAATGGATTTCTCACAGCCATCTTTGACAGCGTCAGTGCTTCCCATGAAGAGGGTTGTTGCAGTGTCGACTCCGCCCATGAGGATTACATCTGGTCCGCATTTCTCCCGGGCAAGCCTGACATCGGCTTTTGGTTCTATGCTCAGGATGTCAGCCCCTGTCTGTCCCATCCATTCGACAATGGCGTCCACATTGCCACAGATATGAAGAATTTTAGGGACTGGAATCGCTTCAAACTGCCGCCGCTGATATTCGAGCTCATACTCACCATAAGTCTTGGGTGCCATGAGCTCGGGTGATGCAGTCATGTCTTCACAAGAAATAATATCTGCACCGGCATCAATAAGGGCCTTGGCCAGGGCAGTGCCCGCCTTTCCCGCCACGTCCAGGAAGGGCACAATTTTCTCCGGCGCCTTGAAAGTCGCCTTAAGAATGGGAACAGTATCCAGTAGGGATCCAGCTATGGTGAAGGGCCCAATGATTCCAGCCACAATAGCAACCTCATCGCCCAGTTCTTTCTTGATGATTTTCACCGCCTTGAGCAGTTCTGGTATCTTGCCCCTGGAGAGGAAATCCGCAGGAAGTTCCGGGGTGTCGTCTAGCGTATAGGGGGGTGGATGTTGTAGTCCCGGGATCCCTTCGCTGCCGTCTACGGCACGTCCTGGTTTCATCTTACATCCAAGAGCTTCTGCCTCGAAGATCTGAGAGAAAGGGACTCTCACTGCGTCAAAACCGAGTAC
>JABAOC010000523.1_pt2 | contig 48995 bp, 49 predicted proteins | sample 7062161 | NCBI WGS metagenome assembly JABAOC01 (sample SAMN14538625, study PRJNA623070) | marine sediment metagenome | biome: marine biome [ENVO:00000428]; feature: marine pelagic biome [ENVO:01000023]; material: deep marine sediment [ENVO:00002113] | place: India: Gulf of Khambhat ... | reverse complement strand
GACTCCGTTCCTCTACACGTTCGAGGAGCGGGAGCGGATCTATAACCTGCACGAGGCATATGCCGGTGCCCGGATGACTACCAGCGTCAGTCGAGTGGGCGGAATGATGGCGGACGTGCCACCAGGTTGGTTGGACAGCGTCCGTGATTTCGTCGAGACGTTCCCCAAGACGCTGGACGAGACCGAGAGACTGCTGACACAGAACTCTATCTGGATCGGGCGGACTCAGGGTGTGGGCGCCATCGGCGCTGAGGACGCGCTGAACGTCGGCGCCTGCGGACCCAACCTGCGGGCCTGCGGCGTGGCTTACGATGTGCGGAAAGACAAGCCGTACCTCGACTACGAGACATACGACTTCGACGTCCCGATCGGCGAGCACGGCGACGTCTATGACCGGTACCTGGTACGGATGGAGGAGATGCGTCAGTCGCTCCGCATCCTGGAGCAGGCGCTCGANNGCGACTTGGGCGGCAGGATTACCCGCGGGTAATCCTGCCGCCCAAGTCGCAGGTGATGGGCTCGATCGACGGGATGATCTCACACTTCAAGTTGGTGATGGAAGGTCTAAAGGTGCCGGCAGGCGAGGTGTGGTCATCGATCGAGAGCTCGAAGGGCGAGCTGGGCTTCTATCTGGTCGCCGACGGAGGACCGAAGCCGGTTCGCTGCCGGTTCCGTGGGCCCTCGTTCATGAACATGTCGACGTTACCATATCTCGTAGAGGGTGAGCTGATCGCCGACTTGATCGCCGTCAACGCGAGCATCGATATCGTGCTCGGGGAGATCGATCGATGAGCGACGCGATGCACCCCGCCATCGCGGGCGCACAGCCGTCACAGCGGGCGGAGAAGAACCCCGACGCGCCGCTGTTCGAAGGGGCCTACAAGGAGCGTTTCGACGGTATTCTGACGCGCTACCCGAACAAGCGGGCCGCGCTACTCCCTGTTCTCCACCTGGCCCAGGAGCTCCGCGGTTGGATTTCGCCGGAGACGATGGCTCGTGTAGCTGAGCTACTCGACCTGACGCCCGCTTACGTCCGCTCCGTCGCTTCCTTTTATACCATGTTCGCCCTGCGACCGGTGGGCAGGTACCTGATCCAGGTTTGCGTCGGTATCGGCTGTGACCTCTGCGGGGCGGAGGAGGTCATCGAGCGGTTCCTCGAGCTGACGAAGACGCGGATCGGCGAGACGTCGGACGACGGCAAGTACACAGTAGTCGAGGTCGAGTGTTTGGGAGCCTGTGCGTTCCCCACGGTCGTTCAGGTGAACGACAAGGTCTTTGAGAGCGTCAGGGCCGAGGACGTCGAGGGCCTGTTGAAGGAGTTAGACTGAGCATGGCGTATCCCTACGAGCATCCCCGCGAGGAGCGGATGCTCTCCCGGTACTTCGGAGACAAGGACGCCATCGGGATCGACGGCTGGATCGAGCGCGGCGGTTACAAGGCGCTTCATAAGGCGCTGGGCATGGCGCAGGACGAGGTGATCGAGGTCGTCAAGGACTCGGGGCTGCGCGGACGGGGCGGGGCCGGCTTCCCGGCGGGGCTGAAGTGGAGCTTCATGCCGAAGGACGGCAAGGTTCCCAACTACGTAGCCTGCAACGCCGACGAGAGCGAGCCCGGCACGTTCAAAGATCGCGAGCTGATGCGCTGGACGCCTCACCAGGTCATCGAGGGGATCATCATCGCCAGCTACGCGGTCCGCGCTCAGCACGCCTACATCTACATCCGCGGGGAGTTCGTCGACATCGTCCGAGTGCTGAACGGCGCCGTCGTCGAAGCGTACGAGCGGGGTTATCTGGGCGCCAACATCCTCGGCTCCGTTTACGACCTGGACCTTACGGTCCACACCGGGGCAGGGGCCTACATAGCCGGCGAGGAGACCGGCCTGTTGAACTCGCTGGAGGGCCGCCGGGCCGAGCCGCGCGTGAAGCCGCCCTTCCCAGCGCAGAAGGGCGCCTTCGATATGCCGACGACGGTGAACAACGTGGAGACGTTGGCTTCGGTGCCCCATATCGTGCTGAACGGCGCCGATTGGTATCGGCAGTGGGGAACCGAGAAGAGCCCCGGGACCAAGCTCTTTTCGTGTTGCGGCCATCTACAGAGGCCCGGCAACTACGAAGTGCCGCTCGACTTCAGCCTCAAGGAGCTGGTCTACGAGCTGTGCGGCGGTCCGCCGGAGGGGCGAGAACTGCTGGGCGTCATCCCGGGCGGCAGTTCGGTGCCGATCCTGACCGTGGACGAACTGGATTGCGACGTTAGTTACGAGGGCATCGAGGCGGCCGGCTCGTTCTTGGGCTCGGGCGGCCTGATCGCAATGGACGACTCGACGTGCATGGTCAGGGCCGTCAGACGAATGGTCGAGTTCTACGCCCACGAGTCGTGCGGGCAGTGCACGCCGTGTCGCGAGGGCACGTCGTGGCTGACGAAGATCCTGCGACGCATCGAGCGCGGCGATGGGCGCGAGGAAGATATTCCTCTGCTTCTCGACGTCGGCTCCAATATGGCGGGGACGACGATCTGCCCGCTCTCGGACAGCGCGGCGGTTCCGGTTGTCAGCTCGATCCAGAAGTTCGAGGAGGAGTACATGGCTCACATCCGTGACGGAAGTTGCACGGCTAAGCGCTGAGCGACTAGCGAGGTCCATGGATAGCGAGAGCAAGCAAGTAACCATCACGATCGACGGCGCCGAGGTCACGGTACCCGAAGGTACGACGGTCCTGAATGCCGCCGAGCGGCTCGGCATTGTCATACCCCGGTACTGCTGGCACCCCGGACTGAGCGCGCCGGCCCAGTGCCGTATGTGTCTCGTAGACGTGGAGGGTGCGCCGAAGCCGCTGCCGGCCTGCGTGCAGCAAGTGCAGGACGGCATGGTGGTGAGCACGGACTGCGTCGAAGCACGCAAGGCACGTCGTGGAGTGATCGAGTTCCTGCTGCTGAATCACCCCCTTGACTGCCCAATCTGCGATGCGGCGGGCCAGTGCATGTTGCAGGATTACGCGCACGAGACCGGCCAGCTGCGACGGCGCGCAGTAGAAGCGAAGGTCGTGCTCGGCCGCGATCACGTGACTTCCGAGATCGTCTATTTCGCCGACCGCTGCATACTCTGCACCCGCTGCGTCCGCTTCATGGACGAGATCGCGCAGGAGTCGGTGCTCCAGGTGGTGAACCGCGGACACCTCGGCTACATCGATACGATGACCGACGAGCTGTTCGAGCACCCCTTCTCGATGAACATCGTCGATGTTTGCCCGGTCGGTGCGCTGGTGAACGAGGACTTCTTGTTCAAGGCGCGGTCCTGGGACCTCGATCAGACGGCGAGCATCTGCCCGGGCTGCTCGCAGGGCTGTAACGTCGCCCTCGGTACGAAGGAGAATCGGGTCGTCCGGCTGAAGCCGCGGTTCAACCCCGAGGTCAACTCGTACTGGATGTGCGATCACGGCCGCAGGGAAGTGGTGCGCTGGGGCGCCGGCATGCGCGCCGAGGTCCCGATGGTGCGCGAAGCGGACCGACTGGTTCCCGTCGATTGGTCGCGGGCCCTCGATGCAATGGTGGAGGCTCTGCAGGGCGCTGAGGGAGGCGCGAAGGCGATCGTCGATCCCGGCGCCTCCAACGAGAGTCTCTACATTGTACGCCGCCTCATGGATCAGGTGGGTTTCGACGGCGGCAGCTTCCGGGTCAGCAGCGGCCCGCGCCAGGTGCTGAAGGGCTTCCCGAAACTCGCGCTACGCGAGGATCGGGCCGCGAACCCTCGCGGCGCCGAGACGCTGGGCTTCGGCCGCGTCGAGGACATCTACAAAGCGGTTGGGGGCCACAGGGGCGTCCTCTTCGTCCTCGAGGAGCGGCTGGATGACGCGCCGCAAGACTTCGCCGACGGCTCGGCGCTCTTCGTCTACATCGGGTCGGTGCTGAGTCCTGCCGCCCGCAAGGCCGACATCGTGCTCCCGTCGCCGACCTTCGCCGAGATGGATGGCACGTTCACCAACTTCGAGGGACGCGTGCAGCGCTTCACTCAAGGCCTGCGGCCGCCCGGCTTGGCCCGGCCGATCTGGATGAGCGGATCGGTCGTGCTGGCACGGCTGGGAGGCGGCGAGCCGTTCACCTCGGCCGCAGCGGCCTTCGCCGCGCTGGCCGGCGAGTTCAGTGCCTTTTCCGGATTGAGCTACGAGAAGATCGGCCTGACCGGCGCCGTCTCGGCGGCCGCCGAGTCGGGCGCGACAGCGAGCTAAGAGGACGATGGGTCCCCTTTCGACGACAGCGTTTCTGATCTCCGCCGTTGCGAAGGTCCTGGTGATCTTCGTCGGCTGGCTGACTGTGGTCGCGGGCGTGACGCTGGCGGAGCGCAAGATCGCCGCCTGGATCCAGGATCGCAGCGGGCCAAATCGCGTTGGGCCTTGGGGGATCCTCCAACCGATCGCCGATGGGATTAAGAACTTCGCCAAGGAAGAGCACATCCCGGGCGGCGCCAGCCGCTGGCTGTTCTTCCTGGCACCGATCATCTCGATGTTCCCGGCCTTCGTCGTGATCGCCGTGATCCCGGTGGCCGCCCCCTTGCCGACGCCCTGGGGGCTGGTCGAGGTCATCGTGGCGGACCTGCCTATCGGGTTCCTGTTCGTGCTGGCACTGGCGTCGCTAGGAGTCTACGGGCTGACGCTGGGCGGCTGGGCGTCGAACAGCAAGTACTCTTTCCTGGGCGGCGTGCGAGCCTCGGCGCAAATGATTAGCTACGAGGTAGCGCTCGGGCTCAGCCTGGTGCCGATCTTCATGCTCGCCGGCAACGTGACGCTGCCGGAGATCGTGCGGCAGCAGCAGGATGCGCTCTGGTACATCCTCCCCTTAATGGTGGGGTTCCTCTTCTTCAGCGTGTCGTATTTCGCCGAGACGAACCGAGGTCCCTTCGACATGCCGGAGGCGGAGTCGGAGCTGGTCTACGGATTCCACACCGAGTACTCGGCCATGAGGATGGCGATGTTCTACTTGGCAGAGTATGCCAACATGGTCACCGCTTCTGCGCTCATGGCGACCTTCTTCTTCGGCGGTTGGGATATCCCCTTCTGGGCCGGTGACAATATCAGCGTCGCGACCGACGGGTCAATCATTGGTGCGACACCGGCTTGGTGGGTCACGTTGCTGACCTTCGCGTCGTTCGCCGCGAAGACAGGCTTCTTTATCCTAGTCTTCATCTGGGTGCGCTGGACCATACCGCGCTTCCGCTACGACCAGGTGATGGCTCTGGGCTGGAAGGTGTTGATCCCTATGCTCGTCGTGTACATCGCGGTGCTCGGCGGGGCGATGCTGGCGCTGGAGGCGACCGGGATCGAGTTCGGTGTGCGGTACGGATTGTGGCTGGCGGGGATCAACTTGGTCCTCCTTTTGCTGATCATGTTCTGGCTTGACAGGAGTCGGATTGTCCTGGGCGGTGCCTGGAAGCAGGCACGCCCGCAACAAGCTCGATCGCGCGGATAGGCATGGCGATAGGCGTAAAGAAAGTCGACCGGCCCGAGGTCGGTGCATCGTACCTGCGAGCGACGCTCAAGGGTATGGCGCTCACCTTCAAGCATCTGGTGAGGCCGGTCACGGTGGCGCAGCAATATCCGGAGGAGAAGTACGAGCTTGCGCCGCGGATGCGTGGTACGCACCGCATGGCGGTGCACGAAGACGGGCGGGCCAAGTGCGTGGGCTGTGGGCTATGCCCGACGATCTGTCCGGCGAACTGTATCAAGCTGATCCCCGCCGAAGATGAGAACGGCGAGCGTTACGCGGCGGTCTACGAGATCGACGAGTTCCGCTGCATCTTCTGCGGCTATTGCCAGGAGGTTTGCCCGGTCGAAGCGATACACCTTGGAGTCCACTACGAGGCCGCCGAGTACAGCCGCGAGAGGTTCGTCTACGATCTCGAGCGGCTCTGCGCCCAGGACCACCCGTTCACTCAGCTCTGGGACCCTGAGGACCCTGCGTCGGAGTGACTCGAGTCTGGGGCGGCTAAGCGGGAGTGGATCGATAGGCCCATAATGGACATCAGTCAGCTGGTCTTCTACACCTTCGCTGGCCTCGCCGTTGCGAGCAGCGTGCTGATGATCACGCGCAGGAACCCGGTGTACAGCGTCATGTACCTGGTGCTTACGCTGTTCTCGGTGGCGGCGATCTTCGTGCTGCTCGACGCCCACTTCCTCGCCGCGCTACAGGTCGTTGTCTATGCAGGGGCGATCCTCGTGCTGTTCCTGTTCGTGATCATGCTGCTCAATCTCGGGCACGAGTTCGACCCCGACATCCGCGGCAAGTTCTGGTGGGTCATCGGTTTCGGGTTGGGTCTGGTGCTGTTCGCCGAGCTGTTCGTCCTGGCGCGGGACGTCCCGGAAAGACCGGAGTCCGCCATGCTAGCCCGGCTGCTGGCCGATCAGGGGGCCGTCGGCGTGGTGGCGGAGCCGTTGTTCGAGAACTACGTAATCGCGGTCGAGGTGACCGGTGTACTGCTACTGGTCGCGATGGTGGGTGCGGTCGTGATCGCCAAGCGGAAAGCCTGACGCATGCTCTTCGAGTCACTGGTTGTGAGCGGAATTTTGTTCGCAGTGGGTGTGGCAGGTGTTCTGCTGCGCCGAAACGCTATCGTGATGTTCATGTGCATAGAGCTAATGCTCAATGCGGTGAACCTCTCGTTCGTGGCGATCTCGCGGTACGTGGGGATCGAAGGCCAGCTGTTCGTAATCTTCGTGATGACGGTGGCGGCCGCCGAGGCCGCCGTCGGTCTGGCGATAATCATCTCGATCTTCCGCCACTACGAGTCGGTTGATGTCCGGAACTTCAGGTTGCTGAGATGGTAGGGGCCACCCTGATAGATCTCATGCTCCCGCTCGCCCAAGAGGCCGCGGGGGCGCATGAACGGGGCTTCGTCCCGTTTCTTCCCTCCTGGATGATCCTGCTGCCGTTTGCGGGCTTCGTACTGAACGGGGTGATCGCCTACCTGGCTCCCGACCGCCGCAAGCTGGTCAGCCTCGTGGGGCCGGGGGTCCTGGGTCTGGCGTTCGTGATCGCGGCAGTGAACCTGGTGCTGATAGCGCGGGTTCACGACGCGGAGCCGGTGCTCCGCTCGTACTGGACGTGGATCGAGGTCGGCCACTTGCGGATCGATGCGGCGCTACAGTTGGACCAACTGTCGATGATCATGGCGCTGGTCGTGACGTGCGTGAGCTTCATAATCCACGTGTATAGTGTCGGTTACATGGGCGAGGATCCGGGGTACGCGCGCTATTTCGCTTACCTCAACCTGTTCGTCTTCTTCATGCTCGTGCTGGTGCTCGGCGCGAGCTTCCCGCTCATGTTCATCGGCTGGGAAGGCGTTGGGCTCTGCTCCTATCTGTTGATCGGCTTCTGGTTCCGGGAGAGTGTGAAGGCGGACGCCGGTCAGAAGGCATTCATCGTCAACAGGATAGGCGACTTCGGCTTTCTGATGGCGATGTTCGCCATGTTCGCTTATCTGGGGACCCTCGATTTCCAAGGCGTGTTCGAGGCGGCGCCGCGCGCCTTCGAGTACGGCGGCGCGGCGGTCACCCTGATAACGCTGTTCCTGTTCCTCGGCTGTACGGGGAAATCGGCGCAGCTACCGCTCTACGTGTGGCTGCCTGACGCGATGCACGGTCCGACACCGGTGTCGGCGTTGATCCACGCGGCGACGATGGTCACGGCGGGTGTCTACTTGGTGGCGCGGGCCGGTGTGCTCTTCGCTCTGGCGCCGCTGAGCATGAACGTCGTGGCGGTGATCGGCGGGGTAACGGCGCTGTTCGCGGGGACGATCGCGGTGCAGCAGTTCGACATCAAGCGCGTCGTCGCCTACAGCACGATCTCGCAGCTGGGATACATGTTCTTGGCAGTCGGAGTGGGGGCCTACACGGCAGGGATATTCCACCTGGGCACGCACGCTTTCTTCAAGGCGCTCCTGTTCATGGCCTCGGGCGCGGTGATCCACGCGATGCATCACGCGCTCGAGCACGCTGGTGAGCCGGCGGGCGAGGACATGACGCAGGACATGCGTAACATGGGCGGTCTGAAGAAGCACATGCCGACGACGTTCAAGACCGCTTGGGTCGGTGCGCTTGCCCTCGCCGGCGTCTTCCCTCTGGCGGGCTTCTTCTCGAAAGACGAGATCATCTGGTCGGTCGGGGCCCGCGGTCAGACCGTACTCTGGGTAGTGGCGATCATCACGGCCATGCTTACGGCGGGCTACATTACCCGCTGGCTGGTGATGACCTTCCACGGCGAGAATCGCGCGGGGGAAAAAGCGCGCAGCTACCTGCACGAGGCGGTCCCGATCATGGTGGGCGCGCTAGTCGTGCTAGCGATCGGTTCGGTAGTCACCGGCTGGATCAATGTTCCGGAGGCGCTGCCGCTCTTACCGGAGTTCACCTGGCTCCATCACTTCCTCCACCCGAGCTTCGCGCAGGCCGAGCACATAATCGTCGAGCATATGGGTGAGGCGGCGCACGCGTCGCCTATCGGCGGTGGCGAGGGGATGTGGGCGCTGATTTCCACCGCTGCCGCGATCGTCGTCATCCTGCTCGTCTTCAACGCTCTGAGCGGGAAGAAATACCTGCCCGTGCGGGAGGCGAAGGAGCCGACGGGTGTCTGGGGCCTGCTCTATCACAAGTATTACGTAGACGAGTTGTACGACCTGGTGATCGTGCGGCCGTTTAACTGGATCTGCGTCTTCAGCTGGCGAGTGATCGATCAAGGGCTGATCGACGGCGTCATGGTCAATGGCGTGGGTTATACGACCCGGTTTGGAGGTTGGGTAATCAGTCGTTTTCAGACGGGATACCTGGGCACGTATGTGCTGATCATCGTCCTCGGGGTGCTCATCGTCCTCGGGGCCGTGACGCTATAGGAATTGGGATCGATGTCGAGCTTCTACGGTAGCCACTGGGTCATAACCTTCCTGGTCTTCTTTCCAGCGGTTGCGGGTCTCGTCTGCTTGTTCTTGCCGTCGCGCTGGCTACGCGGATGGGCCTTTCTGGCGGGGATGATCGAGTTCCTCGTCTCGCTGCCGCTCTTCTGGACGTTCGAGATAGGTTACGTGGCTTGGCAGAACTACGTCTCGGTGCCGTGGATCGCCGATTGGGGCATCTCGTATGCGCTGGGTGTCGACGGGTTCTCGATTCTGTTGATCCTGCTGACAACGTTCCTGCTGCCGATCTCGGTGCTAGTGTCGTGGGACCAGATCAAGGAGAAGGAGCGGGCCTATTATGCCATGCTCCTACTGCTGGTCACGGGGATCTTAGGTGTGTTCGTGGCGCTCGACCTCTTTCTGTTCTACGTGTTTTGGGAGGTCACGCTCATCCCCATGTACTTCTTGATCGGTGTGTGGGGGCACGAGCGCCGGATTTACGCCGCGGTGAAGTTCTTCCTCTTCACGGCATTCGGCTCGTTGCTGATGCTCGTGGCGATTATCGTGCTATATCGCCTGCACCAGTCCCAGTTCGGGTTCGCCAGCCTGGCATACGAGGACATGTTGCGGGTCGCGGTGCCGACGGGACTGCGGCTCTGGATGTTCCTGGCGTTCGCCCTGGCGTTCGCCATCAAGGTGCCGATGTTCCCGTTCCACACGTGGTTGCCCGATGCGCACGTTGAAGCTCCCACGGCGGGTTCGGTGATCCTGGCGGCGGTGCTGCTGAAGATGGGTGTCTACGGCTTCCTGCGGTTCGCTATCCCGTTGTTCCCCACGGTGGCGCTGGATCGGACGGTTCTGATGGCCATCATGTTCCTTTCACTCATGGGGATCATCTATACCGCTTGGGTGGCTGCGGTCCAACCGAACATCAAGAAGCTGATCGCCTATACCTCGGTGGCGCACCTCGGGTTCATCATGGTGGGGACGTTCGCGCTGACCGCGCAGTCGGTGACTGGTGGTGTCCTGCAGATGATTAACCACGGGTTCTCGACGGGCGCTCTGTTCATCCTGGCGGGGTTCCTCTACAACCGTCGCCATAGCTACGAGGTGTCGGATTACGGGGGGCTTGCGAATGTCATACCGGTCTACTGTGGGGCCCTGGTCCTCGTTGGGCTGTCCTCTATCGGCCTCCCAGGCCTGAACGGATTCGTGGGTGAGTTCCTCATCCTCGTGGGCTCGTTCGGGAGACATCCATGGGTGACATTGCTGGCGACGACCGGCGTGATCTTCGCCGCTTACTACATGTTGCCGATGATACGGCGCGTAGTCTGGAACGAAGTGACTATTGAAGAGAACCGGAAACTGCTCGATCTCTCCCGGCTGGAGTTGGCGGTGATCGTTCCGCTGTTGATCATGATCGTGCTGATGGGCGTCTACCCGAAGCCGTTTATGGATCGGGTCGCAGCTTCGGCGGAGGCGTTGAGCGAACGAATCGTGACTGTTGCTGAGCGCGATGACGGCCGAACAGTTCAGAACCTGGCTGCCAGCGGCAGATCGCTCGGCCGGACAGAAACGCGGTGAGTGCAGCGATGCAGATAGATTTCTCCAATCATCTCGACTACTTGTGGGCTCTGCTGCCCGAGACCGTCCTCACGGCGGGTGCGGTCCTCCTGCTCATGTACGACGGGTTCAGCAGGAGGGAATCGTCAGATTCGCGGGCCGTAGGCTGGGGCGGCGTAATCGTGCTGGCGTTGGCCGCGGTCGCCAATGTCTGGTTGATGGGGGTCGAGGAGTTGGGCGCGACTGGAATGGTAGCGCTGGATGGCTACCGCATCTTCACCAACTTCCTGTTCCTGGGCGCGGCGGCGCTCGTCATCTTCATATCGTTCGACTATACGAGCAGGGAAGGTCTGACACAGGGCGAATTCTACGCTCTGTTGTTGTTCGCTGTCGTCGGCATGATGCTACTGGCCGGGAGCCGGGACCTGATAGTGATCTTCCTGGGCTTCGAGCTGATGTCGGTCGCGGTCTACGTGCTGGTGGGCTTCAACCGTCGCGATCCCCGTTCTGCGGAGGCCGCGCTTAAGTACTTCCTGCTAGGCGCATTCTCCAGCGCCTTCCTGCTCTACGGGATGGCGATGCTGTATGGGGCCAGTGGCACGACGAATCTCGCCGAGATGCAGGGCCTGCTCGACGGGGAGTCGCTCAGTCTGATCGCGATCGCGGGGCTCGCGCTACTCGCCATAGGGTTCGGCTTCAAGGTCTCGGCGGTTCCATTCCACGTTTGGACGCCTGACGCGTACGAGGGCGCTCCGACCCCGATCACCGCGTTCCTGGCGGCGGCGATAAAGGCGTCGGCGTTTGCGGCGTTCATACGGATCTTCGTGGTGGCGCTGGGCGACCTACACGAGTACTGGGAGCGACTGATCTGGGTCCTGGCTGCGCTGACCATGATCGTTCCCAACCTGATCGCGCTGGTGCAGGACAATATCAAGCGACTGCTCGCCTATTCGTCAATCGCCCACGCGGGGTACCTGCTGGTCGCCCTGATCGCGGCAAACGAGTCGGGGATGGCCTCGTTCCTCTTCTATCTCGTCGCCTATACTGCGATGATCGTGGGTGCGTTCGCGGTCGTCCTAGTGCTGGCGGGGAAGGGAGACGAACGTCAGCGGTTGTCCGACTACGCCGGGCTCGGTTGGACTCATCCGTGGGCGGCTGCAGTGCTCTCGATCTTCCTCGTGTCGCTGGCGGGCTTGCCGCCGACTGCCGGGTTCGTGGGGAAGTTCTACATTCTGAGGGCGGCCGTCGAAGCGGGTTATATCGATCTGCCGGTGATCCTGGTGGTCACGACGCTCATCTCGTACTGGTACTATCTGCGAGTTATAGTCACCATGTACATGAAGCCATCGGTGGCAGACCTGGGTCGCGTCGCGTGGGGCGGCGCGCTGCGGGTGGCTCTGGTGGTCTGTGCGGCGATCACGATCTACCTTGGCATTATGCCGTCGTGGCCGCTTCTCAAGGCGCGGCAGAGCGTTGAAGGGCTAGCGCCCGTCGCCGAGCAGGTCGCCGACGCGCGACCCTAATCTGTTTCCCCGTACAACAGGAAGAGCCGTGAGAGGCGCGGCCCCGCTGGAGGTGAAAGGTGACGCGGGTTAGCCATCACATCTTTCGAGAATACGACGTCAGGGGAATCGTCGGCGAGGACCTGACGCCCGATGTCGCGCGGCTGCTGGGGCGGGCTTACGGTACCCAGCTGCGCGATGACCTCGGCCTTTCGGCCCCGTCCGTGGCGCTGGGGCACGACAACCGCCTGAGCTCGGAGGAGCTTGCAGGAGCGTTTGCCGAAGGCCTGCAGGCTGCGGGATCGGAGGTGACGCACGTCGGCCTCGTGCCCACGCCGGCGCTCTACTTCGCCGTCCAACATTTCGCCTGCGACGCTGGCATTCAGGTCACCGGCTCGCACAACCCGCCCGATTACAACGGCTTCAAGATGCTCACCGCGGGCGGCCCGTTCTACGGCGATTCGATTCAGCAGTTGCGGCGGCGGATCGACTCGCAGGACTTTGCCGAGGGAAGGGGAAGCTTGGCGGAGCGCGAGGTACTCGAGGCATATATCTCCGATGTCGCGGGCAGATTCAAGCTGGAGCGCCCGGTAAAGGTCGTCATCGATTGTGGGAACGGCGCCGGTAGCCTGGGCGCGGTTACCATGCTGGAGCGTATCGGCGCGCAGGTCGATGCACTTTATTGCGAATCGGATGGCACATTCCCCAACCATCATCCCGACCCTACGGTGGATGAGTACATCGCGGATCTGATCGAGCGTGTGCGAACGTCGGATGCCGAGCTGGGGATCGCGCTCGATGGAGACGCCGACCGGATCGGCGCCGTTGATGAAAATGGCGAGATAGTGCGGGGGGACCATCTACTGCTCGTGTATGCGCTCGATGCCTTGAAGAGAAGGCCTGGGGAGCAGGTCATCTTCGACGTGAAGTGCTCGCAGAGCCTCGAGGACGGCATCAGGGGAGCCGGCGGAAGGCCGATAATGTGGAAGACGGGCCACTCGTTGATCAAGGAAAAGATGCGCGAGACGGGCACCAGGATTGCCGGCGAGATGAGCGGTCACATGTTCTTCGGCGATGACTATTACGGCTACGACGACGCTCTGTACTCAGCCTGCCGGCTGGTCGACGTCGTCGCCCGCTCGGGTGGGCCCCTCTCGGGCCTCCTGGCGAACGTTCCGCGCCTGGCATCGACCCCCGAGATCAGGGTCGAGTGTGACGACGAAGTGAAGTTCGAGCTGGTGGCCAGCGCTGTGGACCACTTCAAGCAAGACTATGAGGTCATCGATGTCGACGGTGCCCGCATAAGGTTCGCTGATGGCTGGGCGCTGATCCGCGCGAGCAACACGCAGCCCATAGTAGTGCTACGGTTCGAAGCGGCCAGCGACGAGCGGCTGGGCGAAATCCGTGACGAAGTGTACGGCTGGCTGCGGGATCAGGGGCTCGCGGTCTAGCAAGGGAATCGCCAACTCCCATGGTGGCGACGCGTAAGACAGTGGTAGTGGCGCTCGGCGGTAACGCTCTGGGGCCGCCGGGTGAAAACGTCACCATCTACGACCAGTTCCGGTTCACGCGGCAGAGCCTCACGAGCGTCGTCGAGCTGGCCAGAGAAGGGTGGCGAATTGCGATCGTCCACGGCAACGGACCGCAAGTGGGCGACGAGCTACTCCGCAATGAGATGGCGGCGGACGTCCTACCCGAGCAGCCGCTCGGTGTGCTGGTCGCGTCAACCGCCGGTTGGATCGGCTACATGATCCAGCAGTCGTTGCAAAACAGCTTGAGGAAGGCGGGTATTCACCGACTCGTGGTCACCCAGATCACGCAGGTTGTGGTCGACCCCGAGGCCCCGGAGATGCAGGACCCGACGAAGTACATCGGGCGCGCAATCAGTGAGGAGCGGGCCGAGCGCTTTCGGGAATCTCCATGGCTGGTGAAGCGAGACGCCAGTGGTGTGCTCCGCCGGGTGGTGGCGAGCCCGAGGCCGGAGGAGACGATCGAGTGGAACACGATCCGGCGGTTGGTCTACCGCGGCGTGATCGTGATCGCCGCGGGGGGCGGAGGCGTCCCGGTCTACTGGGACCCGGAGCTGGGTCTGGAAGGCGTGGACGTCGTCGTGGACAAGGACCTCGCAGCAGCAGTGTTGGGCTGTGAGATCGGAGCGAGCACTCTGTTGATTCTTACAAACATCGACGCCGTCTACCGCGATTTCGGCACAGAGCATGCAACGCCGCTGAGACGTTTGTCGCTGAAAGAGGCCGAGGCGATGCTGGAGACCGACGAGTTGGGCCGGGGTAGCATGCGGCCGAAGGTGGAGGCAGCTGTCAGGTTCCTCAAGGGTGGGGGCAGGAGAGCACTGATCGCGCAACTCGATCAAGGCCTGGCCGCGCTGCGTGGCGAGGCGGGCACCGAGATCAGAACCAGGTGACGAAATGAATATCCACGAGTACCAGGCGAGGGAGATTTTTCGGCAACACGGGGTGCCGGTAGGGCCGGGGGAGGTTGCCACGACCCCGGAGGAAGCGGAGAAGATCGCTGCGGAGCTGGGCATGGGGGTCGTTGTGAAGGCTCAGGTCCATGCCGGCGGTCGCGGCAAGGCCGGCGGCGTCAAGCTGGCGAAGACGCCGGCGGAAGCGCGTGAAGTAGCCTCTGAGATACTAGGTATGCAGATCAAGGGGTTGACGGTAACCAGAGTGCTGGTGAGTCCGATCGAGGAGATCGAGCACGAGGCTTACGTGGGTGCGATCGTCGATCGGGCCAACGGTGCCGTGGTGTTGATGGCGTCGCCGGAAGGCGGTATGGACATCGAGGAGGTGGCGGCTAAGACGCCGGAACTGATTTACAAGGAGACGGTGGACCCGCGCTACGGCCTGCTACCACATCAGGCCTCGCGCCTAGCTTACAAGCTCTACGCCGGCGATTCGGGCCGAGCTCGCCAGGCGGCCGACATCATCACGAGGCTCTACGCCTCCATGATCGACGCCGGAGCTTCCCTGTTGGAGATCAATCCGCTGATAACGACGAAATCGGGCGAGTTGAAGGCGATCGATGCCAAGATGAACATCGATGACAATGAGCTGTTCCGGCGGACGACGATCGCCGAGCTCCGCGACGTCGAGGCCGAGGCGCCGGAGGAGGTAAAAGCCCGCGCCCAGGGGCTGACCTACATCAAGCTCGACGGCGACGTTGGGTGCTGTGTGAACGGTGCAGGCCTGGCGATGGCGACGATGGATCTCGTGAAGTACTACGGTGGTGAACCGGCCAACTTCCTGGACATCGGCGGCTCGTCGAGTCCGGAGAAAGTCGTGACCGCGATCGAGATCATCACTTCCGACCCGGCGGTCAAATCGATCCTCTTCAACATCTTCGGGGGGATCACCCGCTGCGATGACGTGGCGAATGGAATCGTCGAGGCAACGCAGGACATCGAACTGACGGTCCCGATCACGATCCGCTTGACTGGTACGAATGAGCAGGAAGCGGTCAAGATCCTCGAGGCCGCAGGCTTCAGCGCGATGACCGGTATGGATGAGGCCGTTCAGAAGGCGGTCGAGCTGGCGAAGAACTGAACACAGGTGCGACAGCGATGGCAATATTCGCGGATAGCAGAACACGGGTAGTGGTCCAAGGGATCACCGGACGGGATGGCTCGTTCCACACCCGTCAGATGATGGAGTACGGGACCCAGGTGGTGGCCGGCGTCACACCGGGGAAGGGCGGCCAGAAGTTCGATGACGCCATACCGATATTCGACAGCGTTGAAGCGGCAGTACGCGAGGAAGGGGCGAACGCGAGTGTGATATACGTACCGGCTGCATTTGCGGCCGGCGCCATCTGCGAGGCGGCCGATTCGGGCGTCGAGCTGATCGTCTGTATTTCCGAGGGAATACCGGTCCTCGATATGCTCAGGGCGACACGCTATGTGGCGGATAGCGGTGCGCGCCTCATCGGCCCCAACTGCCCCGGCATGATCTCGCCGGGCAAGGCGAAGCTAGGGATCATCCCGGGCCAGATCGTCGAGGAAGGGCCCGTGGGGGTGATCAGCCGCTCCGGAACGCTGACCTATGAGGTGGTCTGGGCGCTCACCCGCGCCGGCATGGGACAGTCGAGCTGCATCGGGATCGGGGGCGATCCCGTGATCGGGACGACCTTCATCGACTGTCTGGATGCTTTCGAGGGCGACCCGGACACAAAGGCGATCGTGCTGATCGGTGAGATCGGCGGCACGGACGAGCAGAACGCGGCGCGACACATCAGGCAGGAGATCTCGAAGCCAGTCGTCGGCTTCGTGGCCGGTCAGACCGCGCCGCCCGGACGCCGCATGGGCCATGCGGGAGCCATCATCTCCGGGTCCTCTGGTACTGCGGAGGAGAAAATCGCTACGTTTAAAGAGAATGGCGTTGAGGTCGCAGCGCGCCCGGTAGACATGCCGGACCTCGTAGGAAAGGTGCTGAATGGCTAAGCCAACGGCGTTGTCAAGCCTACTACTTCCCGACCGAGTCATTGTCGGGCTGAAAGCGTCTACCTATTCCGACGCGGTGGCGCAGCTGCTCGATCGCCTGGACGCGGCGGGCCTGATCAACGATCGGACTGCGCTCGACGACCTGGTAGAGGCTGAAGTCGTTAACCGGGAGCAACCCACCATCGGTGCCCGCGCACTCCTCGCCCACTATCGAAGCGACGCCGCTAACGAGCTGGCAGTAGCGGTAGGCACGAGCACGAAACCATTCAAGTTCGCACCGCCGAGTGCGTCGCAGGCTGTGTTCCTTATCCTGATCATCGCCCCGCGTTGGGCGGCGAAGACCTACCTCAAGACCCTCGCTGCACTAAGTGCGACTCTCGCTAACTCTGCCGTTGCCGACGCGCTGGCCGAGGCAGAATCGGTCGACGAGTTTCTGAGGGTGATCGCCGGCGCCGACATCGTCGTGCACCCGGAGCTGATGGTGCGCGATCTCATGAGCCGTGACTTCCAGACGGTCTCACCTGACACTCCGCTCTCGGAAGCTCTTCACGTCATGGTTCGTCACGGACGCCGCGGTGTGTCGGTCGTCAGCGATAACGGGGAAGTCCTGGGACTCGTAACACAGCAGGAGGTTCTCCAGCATTTCCTGCCGCAAGTGCTGGGCGCTGCGCCGCTGCCCGACGGTGGGCAGGCGCCGGTCGAGGACGTCGATGTGCGTGACGTAATGCAGCGGACCGTGATGTGTCTGTCGGAGGACCAGCTGATCTCGGATGTTCTGGGGACCATGCTCAGCAAGAGCGTTGCACAGTTCCCGGTGGTCAGCGGCGGTAAGCTGGTAGGCTTTCTGTCGCGCACCGACATCCTCGTGAAATTACTTGAACATTCGGTGTGAATGCTCTATGGGTCTTACACTTGCGATAATCAAACCAGATGCGGTCGAGGGCCGTAATATTGGCCGGATCCTGGCGCACCTGGAGGATGAGGGATTCGCGATACGCGCGGCCAAGTTCGTGCAGCTGGACGAGGCCGGGGCCGGGGAGTTCTATGCCGTGCACCGGGAGCGCCCTTTCTACGAGGCGTTGAAACGGTTCATGACGTCCGGGCCCATCTTGGCCATGGCCCTGGAGCGAGAGGACGCGGTAGCGCACCTGAGGAAAGTGATCGGGGCTACGGATCCCGCCGAAGCCGAGGCCGACACGGTCCGGGCGCTCTACGCCGAAAACAAAGAACGCAACGCCATCCACGCGTCCGACTCGGACGAGACGGCCCAGCAGGAGCTGGCTTTCTTCTTCTCTAAGAGAGACCTGATGGGGGCGGGGTAGACTGGCCGCCCTGAACCCCGACCTGTCGCGTTGACAGGATCGGGGCCCGCCGATAAACTATTGGGCTGTGCTGATCATAGACTTACGGCGCTTGAACGAGGCGCCGGTGGAGGTCGACGGCGAGATCGGCAGCGACGATCCGCTGTGGAACGAAAGCGGCCTCGAGTTGGCCTCGCCGCTGGTGGTGCGTGCGAGGGCGGATGGGTCAGCGACCCGCGGCGTTTGGGTACGCGGGCAGATGAGCGCTCGTGTTCGATCGGCGTGCCGAAGGTGCCTCGAGCGCTTGGAGCTGGACGTCAGCGAGGATTTCACCGTTCTGTTTGACGCCACGACCTCCGACGACGACGGAGACTTGGAGCTGTACGGTTTCGATCCGCGAGCCGAGGAGTTGGACCTACGGATCCCATTGGCAGAGCGCCTGGTCCTGGTCGTGCCCTCGTTCGCATTGTGTCGAGACAGCTGTGCCGGCCTCTGCGATCGCTGCGGGGCAAACTTGAACGAAGGGGACTGCGGCTGTGCGCCGGCGGACGCCGACCCGCGCTGGAGTCCGCTGCAGGCGTTGCGGGGCAAGACTCGAGAATAGAAGGCTAGAGGAGAATAATGGCAGTACCGAAGAGACGGACCTCCAAGGCGCGCAAGAGAAAGCGTCGCACGCACTTCAAGACGAAGGCCAACGCCGCACAGGCGTGCCCTCGCTGCGGGGACCCCAAACTGCCCCACCGGGTCTGCCCGACGTGCGGCTACTACAAAGATACTGAAGTCATTCAGGTAGAGACGGAGTTCTAGCACCCGCGAGCGGGAAGAGTCTCGGCATCCGTTCCGGGCTGGGCCCGGGTATTCGAGCTTGGGGCGCGCCGTCTGGGCGACCGGTTGGCGTGCTCGTTATGTATCGACTGCCAGCATAACAGTCGGCAAGAGATGCGGATTGCCCTCGATGCGATGGGAGGCGACCACGCCCCGGCCGTAGCGGTTCGCGGCGGGGTAGAGGCGCTCCAACACCTGGAGGGTGATTTCGAGCTGCTCCTGGTGGGCGATCCGGGGTCCATCGAAGAGGAACTGGAGGGCCAGTACATACCGGGCGATCGCCTCCGTATCATCCCGGCGAGCGAAGTGATCGGGATGGGTGATGCGCCGGTCGAGTCGGTGAGGCGCAAACCGGATAGCTCGATCGTCCGCGCCGTGAGGCTGCAGGAGACCGGAGAGGCCGATGCGTTCGTCTCGGCGGGCTCCACAGGCGCGATTGTGGCCGCGTCGAATCTGATCCTCGGTTCGATGCCAGGCACGGATCGGCCAGCGATCGGTGCACTGCTGCCAACCACGGCGGCGCACCCGACGCTCATGGTAGATGCCGGAGCGAACGTCGACTGCAAACCGCAGCAACTGGAACAGTTTGCGCACCTTGGCCACATCTACATGCAGGACGTGGAGGGTCGGGATAGTCCGAAAGTCGGCCTGCTGAACATCGGTGCGGAGCCCGACAAGGGTAACGAGCTGACCCAGGAGGCTTATCGCCTGTTGGAAGGGAGTGGGCTGAACTTCATCGGCAATATCGAAGGCCGTGATTTTGTCACGGGTGCTTGTGATGTCCTGGTATGCGACGGCTTCGTTGGCAACGTGGTCCTCAAGTCTTACGAGTCTGTGGCCGAGCATGTGGCTCATCTGGTGAGTCGCACGGCCGCCGGCTCCGAGCAATACGTAGATCTTCTAGCCGTTTGCCGCGTGCTCGATTACGCGGAGTATGGCGGTGCACCGCTGCTGGGCGCGAACGGCGTGACGATCATCTGTCACGGTGACTCGCCGGCCCGGGCGATCCGTAACGCTGTGCGCGTCGCAGCCAGATCGGTGGAGAGTGACATGGTCGAACATTTGAGGCGCGAGCTGTCCGGTCTCGCGAGCGCGAGGGCCTAGGTGTGTCGGTGGAGACGGTTCGACTCGTCTCGACTGGAATGTGGGTGCCAAGCAGGGTCCTCACGAACGCCGACCTGGAGCGCATGGTAGACACGACCGACGAGTGGATCGTCGAGCGCACCGGCATTCGGGAACGGCGCATCGCTGCCGACGACGTCGGCGTGGTCGAGATGGGATATCGGGCGGCTATGCAGGCGCTGGAGCGAGCGAAACTGGAACCGTCCGCTGTCGATGCCGTCATCGTGTCCACTGCGACCCCGGATCGCCTATTGCCGGCCACCGCATGTGACATCGAGGCGAAAATGGGCACGAACGGCGCAGTCGCGTTCGACATTTGGGGGGCCTGCAGCGGCTGGCTGTACGCGCTAAACGTCGCCCGCGGCTTGATCTTGTCCGGCCAGATCGATACGGCGCTATGTATCGCGAGCGAGAAGATGAGCGCCATTACGGATTGGACGGACCGCGCTACCTGCGTGCTGTTCGGCGACGCGGCTGGTGCTGCCGTCGTTCAGCGCTCGGACCAGGAGGGCCGCGGCATCCTCGCCAGCTACATGCGTTCGGATGGCAAGTTGGCCGAGTTGCTGCACCGGCGGCCGATCGGTCCGTCGAGTGTGCCCGTCGACGTTGCCGAGCTGACTGTGCGTGACGGGCACCTGAGGATGGCTGGGCGCGAGGTATTCAAGAACGCCGTTCGCTCGATGTGCGAGTCAGTGGACGCCGTGCTGGAGCAGGCCGGCGTGTCGAAGGACGAGGTCGACTTGCTGCTGCCGCACCAAGCCAACATCCGGATCATAGAAGCCACGGCGAAGTACGCCGGCGTTCCCATGGAGCGGGTTTGGGTGAACGTGGATCGCTACGGTAACACGTCGTCCGCGACGATCCCGGTGGCGCTGCGCGAAGCACGGGAGCAGGGTGTGGTCAAGGACGGCTCGCTCGTTCTGATGGTCGCCTTCGGTGGAGGCCTCACATGGGGCGGCACCCTGCTGCGCTGGTGAGGAGAGACAGCAGGTGAGCGATTTCGCCGCGTTGTTTCCGGGGCAGGGCAGCCAACACGTCGGAATGGGCCTCGAGCTCGCCGAGGTTTATCCTGCCGCTCGCCAGATCTTCCGACAAGCGGATGAGACGCTGGGATTCGCGCTCTCTCAGTTGTGCTGGGAGGGCCCGGAGGAAGAGCTCAAGCAGACGGAGAACGCGCAACCGGCGATCCTCGTGCACGGATTCGCCGCCTGGACGGTCGTGAGGAGCGATCTGGCGGGACGCGTTCGATTCGGCGCGGGCCACTCGCTAGGTGAGTTCACGGCCTACACCGCCGCGGGCTCGCTTAGCTTCGAGGATGCGGTGCGACTCGTGCGCCGACGGGGCGAGCTGATGGCCGCTTCGCGTGCGGGCACGATGTCGGCCGTCGTCGGGCTGAGCGCTGCGGATGTCGAGGCGATATGCGCGCGAGTGAGCGGTGAGGGCAAGGTGGTCGTCGCCGCGAACTACAATTCGCCGCAGCAGATAGTGATTTCGGGCGAGGTCGAAGCGGTAGAGCGTGCCGCGGACCTTGCCAAAGAGGCGGGTGCCAAGATGGTGCGACCGCTTCCTGTTAGCGGCGCGTTTCACTCGCCGCTGATGACCGATGCCGAGACGGGGCTGCGCGAGGCGCTGGAGGCGGTGGAGTTCAAGGACCCCGAGTTTCCCGTGGTCTCGAACGTGACGGCCGAGCCGGTGACTGAAGCGGACACGGCCCGGAGTAACCTGGTGCGGCAGCTGACGGCCCCGGTCCGCTGGACTGAAGGCGTGCAGCGGATGGCGCAAGAAGGGATCGGCGCTTTCGTAGAACTGGGGCCCGGCAAGGTCCTGACGGGCCTGCTGCGACGGATCGATCGGTCGCTCGCCGGTGCCGAGATCGGGAAGCCGGAAGACGTCGAACGTTTCGTGAAGGTAGGAGTTGATGGCGGAGCTTGACGGCAGGGTAGCGGTTGTCACCGGTGGTTTCCGGGGAATCGGCCTGGCGACGGCCAAACAGCTATCCGCTGCCGGTGCCCGTGTCGCTGTTCTTGATCTGGACGAGCCCGGAAAGTCGGTTGCCGAGAAGGAGCTAGCGGGCGGTGTCGGTTTCATCTGTGATGTCTGCGACCTGGAGCAGGTACGAGCGACGGTCGCGACCATCGAGTCCGAGTCGGGTGGGATAGACGTGTTGGTCAACAACGCCGGCGTGACTCGTGACAACCTCCTCTTGAGGATGAAGGATGAGGAGTGGGACTTGGTTTTAAACGTGAATCTGCGGGGCACGTTCAACATGACGCGGGCGGTGAGCAAAGGGATGGTCAAGCGCCGCTCGGGCTCGATCGTCAACGTGGCCAGCGTCGTAGGTATTATGGGTAATGTAGGTCAGGCCAACTACGCTTCCGCCAAAGCCGGCGTCATAGGCTTTACCAAGGCGGTGGCCAAGGAGTTGGCTCCCCGCGGTGTTCGAGTCAACGCCGTGGCGCCGGGCTTCATCGACACACAGATGACCGCTCGGCTACCGGGGAAGGCGAAAGAAATGCTGATGGCTCAGATACCCATGGGAGTGTTGGGTCATCCGGAAGATGTGGCAACGGTCATCCGCTTCCTGGCGGGCCCCGCCTCGGGGTATGTCACGGGCCAGGTGATCGTTGTGGACGGGGGCATGGTCATGTAGTTTCGGGGTGTCCAACACCCTCAGTACAGTTTGTCACAGGGAGAAAAGGCAAAGGAGAACACCAATGTCAGACATCGAATCCCGCGTTCGGGATATCATCGTTAACGAGCTCGGGGTCGAGCCGTCGAAGGTCACCGCTGAGGCCTCTTTTGTCGAGGACTTGGGTGCCGATTCCCTCGACACCGTGGAGTTGGTCATGGCGTTCGAGGAGGAGTTCGGGATCGAGATCCCCGACGAAGACGCCGAGAAGATGGAGACTGTCGGCGACGCCATGAAGTACCTCGAGGAGAAGGAAGGGGCCTAGCTGTCCCCATGGCTTCCGGGAATCGCAGAGTAGTCATCACCGGTGCCGGCCTGATCACGGCGGTTGGCAACGACGTACCCAGTAACTGGGATGCGTTGCTGTCCGGGGCGAGCGGGAGTGCGACGATCACCACGTTTGATCCCTCCGATCAACCGGTGCGCTTCGCGGCCGAGGTGAAGAACTTCGATCCCACAGATTACTTGGATCGAAAGGAAGTGAAACGGGCGGATCGTTTCACTCATTTTGCCCTGGTCGGCGCTGCTGAAGCGATGAAGGATGCCGGGTTCGGCGATGCGGGGCCGGAAATCCCGGCGGAGAGATTCGGCGTCATCACCGGCAGCGGGATCGGTGGCATAACCACGCTCGAGGATCAGCATCAGGTGTACCTGACCAAGGGGCCGGACCGGGTCTCCCCGTTTTTCGTTCCGATGTTCATCGCCGACATGGCGCCGGGGCTCATCTCGATGAAGTATGGCGCCAAAGGGCCGAACTACAGTACCCAGTCGGCCTGCGCGTCGAGCGCGCACGCCATTGGTAATGCCTTCAAGCTAATCCAGCGAGGTGTCGCTGACGTTTTCATCAGTGGCGGCACCGAGTCATCGGTGACTCCGCTGACCATGGCAGGCTTCGCTTCGATGAAAGCGCTCTCTTTCCGCAACGAAAGCCCGGAGACCGCCAGCCGGCCGTTCGACGCCACGCGCGACGGCTTCGTCCTCGGCGAGGGTTGCGGGATGATGGTGCTGGAGGAGCTGGAGTTTGCCAAGGCGCGCGGTGCGTCGATTATCGCGGAGCTGGTTGGCTATGGCCTCAGCTCCGACGCCCACCATATGACCGCACCGGCTCCTGAGGGCGAAGGTGCGCAGCGAGCCATGGTCCTCGCCATCGAGGATGCGGGAGCGTCGCCGAGCGAGGTCGACTATATCAACGCGCACGGCACGTCGACCCCGCTCAATGACCTGAGCGAGACCCAGGCGATCAAGAAGGTGTTCGGCGAGCACGCCTACGACTTGGTTGTCAGTTCGACGAAGTCGATGACCGGGCACACGCTTGGCGCGGCAGGCGGGGTCGAGGGCGTGATCACGGCCTTGGCGCTAAAGGAGGGCAAGATCCCGCCGACCATCAACTACAACGAGCCCGATCCCGGCTGCGACCTGGAATACGCGCCAAACGAGCCGCTGGAGCGGCCGATTCGGCTCGCTCTGACGAACTCATTTGGCTTCGGCGGCCACAACGTCTGCCTGGCCATCAAGCGCTGGGAGGAGTAGGGAGTTGGGGATTCGGGGAGGTAGGGAAGTGTGACTGATTGTGTCGCCGTGGTATCGGCAGGTGAGTTCTGAGCGGAGTGATAGAGGGCAGCTTTGGCTGCCCTGTTTCTGTGTGGTCGTCGGGCATAGGATCTTCGAGCCGATGCTCGCAGCCTTGTTCCGCGTGTGAAGTCCGCTTATTTACCCTCCAGAGTGTTGTTCAACCCAGTTAGGAGCACCTGAGGGAACGTTAGAGCATGCGAGTGGGGATCGGGTTCGACGTGCACCGTTTCGCCGAAGGGCGGCGGCTGATACTGGCCGGGGTCGAGTTTGAGGGTGGGACGGGGCTCGAGGGCCATAGCGACGCCGATGTCGTCACTCACGCAGTGATCGACGCGCTGCTGGGTGCCGCTGGCCTGGGCGACATCGGGTCGCATTTCCCAGACACAGACGAGCGCTGGCGCGACGCCTCCTCGATGGAGATGCTGGCGACGGTCAGGCGAATGCTCGAGGACGAGAACTACCAGGCGGTTAACCTGGATGTCGCGGTCGTGGCTGAGGGCCCGCGTCTGGCACCCAACGTGGATGCGATGCGTGAGAGTCTGGCCTCCGCTCTAAGGATCGGTCCCGGTTTCGTGTCGATCAAGGCGACCACGGCGGAAGGTTTGGGTGCCTTGGGCCGCTCCGAGGGTATCGGGGCTTGGGCGGTGGTGCTAATCGACCGGATGCGGAGCCCCGAGCTCCCCTGAGGTGACGGCGAGTGGGCCTCTTCTCCTTGGGTCTTGTCCGGCCCCCTGACTGGCTGATGGGCCAGGGAACCGTCGAGCAGGTCCTAGAGCAGCTAGCCGGCGTCGCGCCGCACTGGGTATACCTGGTGCTCGCGGTGGGTGTCGTCATCGAGAACTTCTTTCCGCCTCTGCCGGCGGACACCTTCGTGGCTTTCGGTGCCTTCCTGACGGCTCAGGGTCAGGTGACAGGGGCGGGCGTCTTCTTGGTGACCTGGACGATGAACACGGGCGGCGCGCTGCTGAGCTACGGGCTGGCGCGGCGCTGGGGACGCCAGGTGATGGGGACCAGGGTGGGGCGCTGGGTTCTGCGGCCGCGGCAGCTGGAGAAGATCGCCGCCCTCTACAACGCGCACGGCAGCAAGATCATCTTCGCCAGCCGTTTCTTGCCCGCTTTTCGGTCTCTCGTACCGGTGTTCGCAGGGATAACCCACCTGAAGTTTTGGCGGACGGTGGTGCCGATCGCGGCCGCGTCGGCCGTCTGGTACGGCGTTTTGGTCTACCTCGGTGCGGCGTTCGGGCGCAACTGGCAGACGATCTTCGAGGCGCTGAAGGGCGTGAACGCGACGCTGCTTTCAGTCGCCGGCGCTTTAGGCGTCATACTGATCGTCGTCTGGTGGAAGACCCGTCATCATCCGGCCGAGCGGGCGACCGGCGACGGAGGCGAGCGGTGACTGAAGAAGCGACCCGGGAGTTCTATCTCGAGTTGTTCGAGGAGTATGTCCAGATAGATCGAGGTCTGTCCGGGGCCACGGTCGCGGCCTACAAGTCGGACCTGAGCCAGTTCATTGAGTTCCTGAAGGGTCGTGGCTTCGACTCGCCGCGCGGTGTCGAGGTGGCCGACTTGCGCGAGTTCGTATATGAGCTGAGGAGCGGGGGACTGACAGCGAGGACCATCGGTCGCAAGATCTCGGCGCTCAGGAGCTACTTCGGCTTCCTGCAAACCTTGGACGTGATCGAATCGGATCCTTGCGAACTACTGGATGGACCGAAGCTCGGCCGCGCCCTGCCCACCGTACTCAGCCAGGCCGAGATCGATCGCTTGCTGGAGGTCCCCGAGACCGACGATCCCCTGTGCCTCCGTGATTGGGCGATCCTCGAGTTCATGTACGCCACCGGGGTCCGTATCTCGGAGCTCGTAACGCTGCGGCTTCGCGACGTCGACCTTGAGGAGCGCCTGGTCAAGGTGCGAGGGAAAGGGTCGAAGGAGCGGATCATCCCCTTCGGCGGAGCGGCGCTGGAGGCCTTGGTCGTCTATCTGCGCGAGTCACGTCCGGCGCTCGCCCAGGCCGCCGGCCGCGCCAAAGTCGGCACCCTGTTCATCAGTCGCCGGGGCCATCCTCTCACCCGCAAGGGTGCGTGGGATATAGTCAAACGCCAGGTTCTGGGCGCCGGTATCCAGACACGCGTGACGCCACACACATTGCGTCATACATTCGCTACGCACCTGCTGCAGGGAGGTGCGGATATAGCGGCGGTCCAGGAGATGTTGGGTCACGCCGACATCTCGACCACCCAGATCTACACGCATCTGGACCGTGGCTACTTGAGCGAGGTACACCGGCGTTACCACCCCCGCGCCTAGAGGGCGCCGGAGAGGCAATGCGCTAACTCATTATGCGAGTGACAGCTAACATCGCTTACCTTTCACGAGTTCTGGGCATCGGCTTCGCGTTGGCCATGGGCCTAAGCGGCCTTCGGGACGCGACTGCTCAGGCTGTCGAGTTTCGACGCGGCACGCGGGGTGAGCCGCGGGCCGAACAGGCTTTGAGAAGTGTGCTGTCCCGAGGCAGCTACCGTGTGCTGACGCGTGACACGGTACTGGCCGCGGATGAGGTGATAGGGTCGGACGTGATAATCATCGGGGCGACGCTTCGGTTGGCGGGACGGATCGCAGGGGACGTCGTTGGGGTGCAGAGCGACATCTTCGCCCGCCCCGGTGGACGGATAGACGGGACGGTAGCGGTTCTGGGCGGTGGATTCTACGGGTCATCGCTGGCGGAGCTGGGGGCACCGCCGATCGACGCGTCTCGGTACCTGTACAGCGTCGAAGAAGGCGAGTCGGGGACATATGTGGTAATGGCACCCGGTGGGCGGGCGCGGCTGCACTTGCCGGGGCTGTACGGCTTCCTGCTACCGGAGTACGACCGGGTAAACGCGGTGACATTGCCGTGGGGTCTGGATCTGGAGCGAGGGCCGGCGCCGTGGATGCCCGATGCGCGGGCGCGGATCCGCTATCGGACAGTGCGTGGGCAGTTCGATGGCGAGCTGGAGCTGACCTGGGGGTTCGGGCGTCACGCCTTCGTGCTGAGGGGGGGCCGGACGGTGCGCTCGAACGACGGTTGGATCAACGGCGGCGTCGAGAACTCGCTCTACGCGGTGATCGGCGGCTTGGATACGCGCAACTACTACGACGCGGGCTTCATCGACGGGGACCTTCGTCTGAGCTTCGGTTCGCGTGTCGTGTTGACGAACGACATCGTCGTCGGCTGGGAGCATGCCAGCACGTTGGAGAACCGGGACGTATTCTCGATCTTCGAGGTGCGGGGCGGATTCCAGCTGAACGCGCCGGTCAGCGAAGGCGACGTAGCCAGCCTGAAACTGGTGAGCGCCGTCGAGTTTCTGGATCCATCCCTTGTCCCGCTCGATGTCGAACTGAGCATCGAGCACGCCGACGCCGAAGTGGCAGGCGACCTCTCGTTTACCGTGTTCGGTGCGGCCTTGCTCGCCGAGGTGTCCGCCTGGGGCCGCAGCGCGCTCGTTCTCGAGGGGCGTGGCCAGCTCCCGACTTCGTCGGGAGCGCCGGCCCAGCGCTGGCGGGCGCTGGGCGGGTGGGGCACGCTGCCCACCCTCAGACCTGTCGAGAGAGAGGGGGACAACATGTGGTGGGCGGCGGCCAGCCTGAGTGTGCCGCTGGGTCGCCGGGTCGGGACGCGCTGGGAGTTGGTGCCGTGGCTGCAGTACGCGGCAGGGAACGCCTGGGTCGAAGGGGCCGGGCGCCCGTCTACGGTTCACAATCTGGGGGCCGGGATCTCTTTGGGGCCCGTGGCCGCGGCGGTGTACACGGCACCGAGCGATGACTTCAAGACGGTCCTGGCTATCGGTTTCGATCGCCTCCGCTGAACCCCTCCTGGCTGCGGATAGCCAATTTTGACAACCGTTTAGTGGCTTGTTAGTATTGTTGGCGTGAAAATTGCTTAGCGGCGCCCCTTTTTCGCGTGTGAATCAGTCGGCAGAGGCCGACGGCGGCGGTGTCTTGGGAGTGATCCCCGCCCGCCTCGCCTCGTCCAGGCTGCCCCGGAAGCCGCTGATCCCAATCGCCGGGCGTCCGCTGATCGAATGGGTCTGGCGGCGCATGACCGCCATCGATTTGCTCGATCGGCTCATCGTCGCCGCTGACGACCCGGAAATCGTCAGCGCCGTGCAGGGGTTTGGGGGCCGAGCGGTCCTGACCCGGGAGGATCACGTGTCGGGCACCGACCGGGTGGCGGAAGTCGCGGAGCTGGCGGAATTCCGCGACTTCGGTTGGATCGTGAACCTTCAGGGTGACGAGCCGTTCTTGCCGGCCGGCGCAGCCGAGGCGGCGATCGAGCTCGTGAAGACGGGTTGGGATGTGGGGACGGCAGCGGCCCCGATCTCGAGTTCCGAGGAGTGGGAAGACCCGTCGTCCGTGAAGGTCGTCTTGGACGACGAGGGTGGCGCGCTCTACTTCAGCCGGGCGCCGATCCCACACGATCGTACCAGGAGCGCCCCTTTGGGAACCGCTGAGCGGGCCGTGCCGCTGCGCCATGTCGGGATCTACAGCTTCACCCGAGCGGCGCTGCGGCGCGCGACCACGCTTCCCCCGCATCCGTTGGAGGAAAGGGAAGGGCTCGAGCAGCTGCGCTGGCTGTCGGCGGGCCTGCGGATCGGCGTGGGCATCGTGGGAGGCGGCGGCCCTGGCGTGGACACGGAGGCCGACCTGGTACGAGCAGAGGAGATCCTGCGAGGGAGGGAAGAACCTACATGAGCGAGAGGTCTGGACCTGCCAAGATGATCTTTGTGACCGGCGGCGTCGTCTCCTCTCTTGGAAAGGGGATCGCCGCCGCGTCGCTCGGTCGACTGTTGGTCGAGCGAGGGCTGAAGGTCACGATTCAGAAGTTCGACCCGTACATCAATGTCGATCCCGGAACGCTGTCACCGTTCCAGCACGGGGAGGTTTTCGTCACGGAAGACGGAGCCGAGACCGACCTGGACCTGGGTCACTACGAACGCTTCATCGAGGAATCACTCTCCCAGGCCAACAACGTTACGACGGGTCGGATCTACCAGGACGTCATCACGAAGGAGCGGCGTGGCGAGTATCTCGGCTCCACGGTCCAGGTCATCCCGCACATCACAGATGAGATCAAGTCAGCCGTCCGCCGCCTGACCCCGAACTACGACGTCGTAATCACCGAGATCGGCGGGACGGTCGGTGATATCGAGTCCCTCCCGTTCCTCGAGGCGATCAGGCAGCTAAGGAGCGACGCCGGTCGTGATAACACGCTGTTCATACACCTGACGCTCGTCCCATTCATGGCCGCGGCGGGTGAGCTAAAGACGAAGCCGACGCAGCACTCCGTTCGGGAGCTGATGGAGATCGGGATCATGCCGGACGTCCTGATTTGCCGGGCGGAGCACGAGTTGGGCGAGGACCTGCGCCGTAAGATCGCGCTGTTCTGTAACGTGAAGAGCGAAGCTGTCATCGAGGCGTGTGACGTCGATACGATCTATGAGGTGCCGCTGGTATTCCATGCTCAGAACCTCGATCAGCTCGTGGTCGACAAACTCGGACTGGACGTTCCAGCTCCGGACCTTACCGCCTGGCGCGCTCTGGTGGAGCGTGTGAAACGACCGCAACGAGGTGAAGTCCGGGTCGCGGTCGTCGGCAAGTACACGGATCTGGTCGACTCGTACAAGTCGATCCAGCAGGCGCTGATTCATGGGGGCATAGCGAACGACGTGCGCGTGAAGACCGATTGGCTGTCGTCGGAGGATATCAACGGCCCGGAGGACGCTACCCGGCTGGGTGACTACGATGCGCTGCTCGTGCCTGGCGGCTTCGGTGTACGAGGTGTCGAAGGGATGGTGCGGGCCATTCAGTGGGCGCGCGAGAACGGGCTTCCGTTCTTCGGCATCTGCCTGGGCCTGCAATCGGCGATCATCGAGTTTGCGCGCAACGTGTGCAATCTGGAAGGGTCGCATTCGCGTGAGTTCGCGCCGGAGTGCGACGATCCAGTCGTGTCGCTGATGGACTCCCAACGCAAAATCACCGACATGGGTGGTACTATGCGATTGGGTGCTTACCCCTGTCAGTTAGCGGAGGGCTCGCTCGCTGCCAAGGTCTACGGTGTGTCGGAGATCAGCGAGCGGCATCGCCACCGCTACGAGGTGAACAACGAGTATCGCGACGTTCTGGGGGCGCACGGACTGCGGATGAGCGGGTTGTCGCCCGATGGCATGCTGGTCGAGATCATCGAGTTGACCGGTCACCCGTGGTACATCGCAACACAGTTCCACCCCGAGCTGAAGTCACGACCCGCCCACCCGCACCCGCTATTCGCCTCGTTCATCGGGGCGGCGGTGCGCCGCCGCGGCGAACGAGGGGCGGGCGAGCTGGAGGCCGTCGGGGTAGGGGAGTGAGGGGGTCAAAGTCGCATGGCAGATTTCCAGGCGCTTTTCCAGCCGCATGGCGGCTTCTTCCTCATCGCCGGCCCTTGCGTGCTCGAGGACGAGAGCACCAATCTGGCCGTCGCCGAGGAGGTTGCGCGCGTCGGCGAGCGGCTGGGTGTGCCCGCCATCTTTAAGGCCTCCTTCGACAAAGCCAACCGCAGCAGCGTCAGTTCACCCCGCGGCCCGGGGCTGGACGAGGGGCTGCGCCAGCTCGCCAAGATAAAGTCCAGCGTTGGACTTCCCGTCACGACCGATGTGCATCTCCCGGAACAGGCAGTACCGGTGGCCGAGGTGGTCGATCTGCTGCAGATACCGGCCTTTCTCTGCCGGCAGACCGATCTGGTGATCGCTGCGGCCGCTGCGGGCCGTCCGCTGAACCTCAAGAAGGGTCAATGGATGGCGCCGCAGGATATGGCGAACCAGGTGGAAAAGGCACGCCACGCCGGTGCCGAGGCCGTCGCGGTAACCGAGCGCGGCACGGCGTTCGGCTACCACAACCTGGTGGTCGACATGCGCTCGTTCGCTCTGATCAAGGAAGCGTGCGGGTGTCCGGCCGTATTCGATGCGAGCCACTCGGTCCAGCTGCCCGCCGGCGCCGGAGCGAAGAGTGGCGGTGAACCGCGGCATATCAAGGCGCTGGCGGCTGCGGCTGCGGCGGCGGGCGCCGATGCGATCTTCGTCGAAGTGCATCCGGAGCCGGCGTCGGCCCTGTCAGATGCGGCGAGTATGCTGAGGCTGGACGAGTTGGAGGACTTGATCGCCCGGGTTTTGGCGGTTCGTGAAGCGTTGGGCTCTGGAGGGAGCAGCACAGATGTCTGAGCAACCAGCGATCCCGGCCGATGTCGCGCGCGCCGTGAAGCTCGTCGTCCTCGATGTGGACGGCGTGATGACCGATGGTGGCGTCTACTATGGGGCGACGAAAGCCGGCGAGACCGTCGAGCTGAAGCGGTTCGAGATAACCGACGGGCTCGGTGTGCTCCTGATGCAGGAGGCGGGAATCGAAGTCGCGATTGTCACGGGCCGGCGATCGAAAGTCGTCGAGCTACGGGCGCGGGAATTGGCGATCGAGGAAGTGCACCAGGACCCGGCAGCCGAGAAGCTGCCGATCGTCGGCGGCATCCTGCTTCGTAGGAAGATCGACTGGAGCGAGGTAGCCTTCGTATCCGATGACCTCGCCGACATCCCGGTTCTGCGTCGCGTCGGCCTGCCGGTAGCAGTGGCGAACGCGGTACCGGAGGTGAAAGCTCTGGCACGCTGGCAGACGCGCCGTCCCGGCGGCGCAGGCGCCGTGCGGGACTTTGCAGAAGCCTTGTTGAAAGCGCGAGGCGATTGGATGACCGTAGTGAGCGTCTATCTGGCGAAGCGGGACCCGGAGGCGACGGAGGGGGCGGGCCGTGAATCGGCGTGAGCTGATCGATGCGGCGCGCCGTGTACTGGAGCTGGAGGGCCAGGCCGTCCTGCAGCTCGAGGACCGGGTCGATGAGAGCTTTGTGCGTGCCGTAGAGTTACTCGCGGCGCTCAAGGGACGTGCCATTGTTTCCGGTGTGGGCAAGTCGGGGATCATCGCTCGTAAGCTTGCGGCGACGCTCACCTCCACCGGTACGCCGGCGTTCTTCCTGCACCCCGTCGAGAGTATGCACGGCGATCTGGGCATGGTGCGGCGTGACGACCTGTTGATCGTGATATCGAAGAGTGGTGAGTCGGATGAGCTCTACGAGTTGCTGCGTGTGGTCAAGCGGCTGGGCGTGCCGGTGATCGCGTTCAGCGGTGGCACGAGCTCGACGCTGGCTCAGGAGTCGGATGTGGCCCTCGATGTGAGCGTTGAGGAGGAGGCCTGCCCGCACGATTTGGCGCCGACCGCGAGCACGACCGCAGCGCTGGCGATGGGCGATGCGCTGGCGGTGGCCGTGCTGATCCAGAAGGGCTTCACGCAGGACGACTTCGCCAAGCTGCACCCGGGCGGCGCCTTGGGGCGCAGGTTGCTACGCGTGTCCGACGTGATGCTGACCGATCCCGAGAAGGTCCCGGCGCTACGGCGGGACGCGACTCTGAGAGAGGCGATGCTGGAGATCGCCTACAAGAGGGGCACGGTGCCGATCGTCGACAGCGATCGCCGAATCGTCGGGGTGATAACGGCGGGTGACCTGACTCGTTTCATCGACAAGAAAGAGGAGTTTTTCCACAGGGAAGTGTGGGAGGCGATGAATGCCGAGCCGAAGACGGTGACGGCCGACACCCTGGCGGCCGAGGCGTTCTATCACATGGAGCAGTACGGCATCATGGCATTACCGGTTTGCGACGAGGAGAACCGGCTCATGGGGATCGTGCACCTGCACGACCTGATGCGGGCACGAGTGGTTTGAGGATGTTTGCCCGAGCCGTCGCAGCGCTTTGCCTGGCCTTTCTTGCCCTAGCGTGTGGGGAGAGCGGCGAACCACCTCTGGTGGCCGAGGAGATTATCCAGCTCAACCCCGACGCGAACCAGGTTGTCTTCGGCCTCGAGCACTTTGTGACCGCCGACGGGATACGGCGCGCGCTTGTCGAAGCCGACACCGCGTTCTTCTTGGAGGGTCGCCCCGTAGTCGAGCTACGGGTGTTAAGGGTCACCTTCTACAACATGGAGGGTGAAGAGACGTCGGTCCTGACCTCTCAGGAGGGTACGTATGACTGGGACAGCGGCGACATGACCGCCAGGAACGACGTGGTCGTCGTCAATCGCGCCGAGGGCCGACGACTCGAGACTTCGGTGCTGTATTACCTGCGGCCCGAGGACAGGATCTGGAGTGATGAGCATACGACGATGATCGAGGCTGACGGTACGATCGTCGAGGGCACGGCCTTCGAGTCCGATTCGCGGATGGAACAGATCAACCTGGACTCGCCCCGGTTGACGAGGCCGGGCTCGCAAGCGCCGCCCCAGCAGTGATGCGCAAGCTTACGCTTATCGGCCTGCTCGCCGGAGCGGCTGTTGCGCTGGCCGGCGCTGCGCAACAGCAGGAGGCGTCCTGCAACCTCGAAGTCGAGACGATGAGAGGCGCGAGGTCGCAGATGACGACCCTGCCGGACGGCGAGACGCGCAACGATGTGTGGGGCGGCATCGAGGCCACCTGTGGTGGCAAATGGCTGCGCGCCGATAGCGCTGTGTTCTTCGACCGACGTGGCGTGCTGTATCTCTTTTGGAACATCGAATACGAGGATGAGGGACGTACTCTGGTAGCCGAGCGAGCGATCTACTATCAGGACGAGGACTGGGTGCGCGCTGAAGGGGACGTAGTGTTGACCGATACACTGGGCGGCTCGACGCTGTCGGGGCCGGTGCTCGAGTACTACCCGCTCAACGCGAACCGTCCGTTCGAGCGAATCTTCGCACCCGGACGACCGCACCTGGTCTATCATGCCGAGCAGACAACGGCCGAAGAGGCGGCGCCGTTCGAGGTGGACGCCGACCGCATCCACATCTACGGCGACTCGGCGATCGCTGGGCAGGGCACCGTGGTGGCCGTGCGCGGCGACCTCACCGCCTACGGCGACTCGATGGACCTCGACCTGGGTAGCGACGAGCTCTGGCTGTTGGGGAACCCGAGCGTCGAGGCCGAGGAGACGCTGCTCGACGGCGACTCGATCCTCATCCTCCTTGAGGAGAGCCGGGTACGGGAGATCTTGGCGTGGCCGAACGGCTCGGCCCAGGGCAGCGGACTGTCACTCATGGCTCCGCAAATACGCATGTTCGTCGACGGTGAGGAGATCAGCCGCGCGGTAGCATCGGCCGGCGCGGCGGAACGAACCGGCGCAGTCGACTCTGCGGGCCGTGAACCGTGGGCCCGGAGCATATCCCAGGACTATGTGCTGACGGCGGATTCCATCGATATCGAGCGCCCCGGTGGCCGCCTGGAGCGAGTGGTCGCGGTGGAGCGTGCCCGGGCCGCCACCGTCGACCGACTGTCACCGGGCGGCGAGCCCTTGGGGACGGACTGGCTGGAGGGCGACACGATCACGGGCTATTTCGTGGCACCGGAGCCCGGCGATAGTGTGGCCGAGGTCGCGCTGTCGCACCTCGAGGCGTCGGGCGATATAGCCCGTGCCTTTTATCACATCTACGAGGAGACGGAAGAGGAGGAGGCGCCGACCCTCCCGGGTGTCAACTACGTCATCGGGCGCATCGTAACGCTTTGGCTGGAGAAAGGCGAGGTCCAAAACGCCCGCGTGGTGGGCCCCAGCACCGGCATCTACCTGGAGCCGTTACCCGTGGTGACCGACGGTGACAGCACCGCGGTGCTTCCGGACACAGCAATCGGCGACACGATCCGTTCGGTTCCCGACACCACGGTGACAGAGGCGGCAAGTTTGCGAGGAGTAGGATGAACGGGGGGCTCGAGGAGTTTCGCTCCTACGTCGAAGCGCTACCGGCGCACGAAGCGCCGATGCTGATCGCGGTGAACGAGATCCTGGCGGCCGCCGATGAGTCGGGCCGTGTCTCGCGCGGCCAGCTGATCGAAGCGTTTCGTGACGCGTACGTCAAGCGCTACGGGGAGATCGCCCGTGAGGGCACTCCCGAGAGCCGCCGACTCTTCGAAATCCGCCGGATGACCTCAGGGGAAGTAGACATGTACCTGGGCGAGCAGATACTCGGCCGCTTGGCCGCCGACGGCTGGCTCCAGGTCGATGGCGACGGTGGGGTGGCGTTCGCTACCGAAATCTGGACGGGCATAACGTCGGACCGTGCGGCGTTTGGCCAGTTGGTCGAGCGTGAGATCGAGCAGAGACTGCGCCCTCCCGCCAGGTTGGAAAAGGTCGAGGCACCTGTTGCCGACGGCAGCCGGCTGAGCAGCAAAGGGTTGGTGAAGATCTATAAGAAGCGACGCGTCGTCGACGACGTCGATCTCGAGCTTCGTCAGGGTGAGATCGTCGGCCTGCTAGGCCCAAACGGAGCCGGTAAGACGACGACCTTCTACATGATCGTTGGGCTTGTGGCGCCGGATGCAGGTGAGGTGTACATCGATGAACGGCCGTTGGCGAACGTGCCCATGTACAAACGGGCGCGTCGCGGAATCGGTTACCTGTCACAGGAGCCCTCGGTGTTCCGGAAGCTGACAGTCGAACAGAACATCAACGCAATCCTTGAGACGTTGCCGCTGTCCGATGAAGAACGTCGCGAACGCCTCGACAATCTGCTCGACGAACTGTCGATTAAGCACCTGCGAAAGAACAAGGCGTACTCGCTTTCCGGTGGCGAGCGGAGACGGCTCGAGATCACGAGAGCTCTGGTCACCGACCCGAAGTTCATGTTGCTGGATGAGCCGTTCGCCGGTGTAGATCCGATCGCCGTGGACGATATTCAGAGAATCGTAGCCGACCTGAAGCGGCGGGGCCTGGGTGTGCTGATCACAGATCACAACGTCCGCGAGACCCTCTCGATAACCGACCGTGCATACATCATGTTCGACGGCCGAATCCATATCGAGGGCACCTCTGACGTGCTGGTTAACGATCCCCAGGCTCGCAAGTTATATTTGGGTGAGGACTTTCGCCTCTAGGGAGAGGGAGGACGATGAAAGTCGGTCTGCAGCAGAGCGTTAAGCTGGGGCAAGAGCTGAGGATCAATCCTCGCCTCTATCAGGCGATGGATCTCCTCTATATGCCCCTGCTCGACCTGCAGCAGCACCTGAAACAGGAGCTCGTCGCCAACCCGTTCCTCGAGCTCGTCGAGCCGACCGAAGATGGGATGGAGGGGGACCAGGAAAACGAGAAGACCGAGGATGAGAACGAGGTCGACTGGGAGGACATTCTGCTCGATGGATTCGAGACCGGTGGTAGACGAGAGGAGTACGAGGAAAGGGAGTACTACGAGCCCACCGCTGTCGCTACTCGTGACCTCTACGACCACCTGCGCGACCAGATCGCGCTGCTCCGTCTCGACCCGCGTCAGGTCATAATTGCCGAGGAGATCATCGGTAACATCGATGACGCTGGCTTCCTGACTTGTGAGCTGGAAGCGATCGTCGGATCACTGAACGCTTTTCTGCAGAGCGATGATGCCAAGATCGCTGGGTTCGCTGATGAAGCGCCGCTTACGATCGAAGAAGCGGAAGCCGTTCTAGGTATTATCCAGAGTCTTGATCCGGCCGGAATCGGCGCCCGCGACCTGCGGGAATGCCTGCTCCTGCAGCTGCGAGACCGAGACATGGGCAATACGCTTGTCTACGACATCGTCGACAAGCACTTCGACCGCCTCGTCAACCACCGCTGGGCTGAGATATCCAAGGAACTGGGTGTCTCCCCACAGGAGGTGCAGGCGGCGGCGGATGAGATCTCCAAGCTCGATCCCAAGCCGGGCTTGCAGTATTCGGCCGGTGAGGGCAACTACATCATAGCCGACCTCGTCGTCGAAAAAGTCGACAGCGACTACATCGTCTTCCATAACGACACCGCACTTCCGCGCCTGAGGCTGTCGCGCTCTTACCGCGAGGTTGCTAGGGACAAGGCGAAGTTCAAGGGCGAGAACAAGGAGTTCATCTCAAACAAGCTGAACAACGCCAACTGGATGCTGCAGGCGATCGAGCAGCGCCGCCAGACCATGCTGAAGGTGATGAACTTCATCGTCGACCGGCAGCGCGACTTTTTCGAGGAAGGGATCGAGCACCTGAAGCCGCTGACGCTCAGAGAGGTTGCAGAAGTCATCAATATGCACGAGTCGACGGTCTCGCGTGTAACGAATCAGAAGTACGTCCAGACTCCGCGCGGCGTGTTCCCACTCAAGTTCTTCTTTTCGAGCGGCCTGTCCACCGATTCGGGTGAGGACGTCTCGGCCCGCGGCATCAAGGCGCGGATCCAGAAGTTGGTCGGCGAGGAGGACACGAAGAAGCCGCTGACGGATCAGACTATCGTGGACATACTGAAGCGAGAGGGGATCAACATAGCGCGTCGCACGGTTGCCAAGTACCGCGATCAGTTGGGCATCCTCTCCGCCCGCATGCGCAAGCGCGTATGACTCAGGCGGCCGGCACCCGCGAGTCGAAGCCGCAGCGTCCGCAGGTGGCTCCAGCCCTCCGTGACAATTTCTCCGTCGTCATTCCGGCGCTGAACGAAAGCGAGAACATCCCGGAGCTGTTTGAGCAGCTGGACGTGACATTCCGCGAGCACGACCTGGACGGCGAGGTCATCTTCGTTGATGATGGATCGAACGATGACTCGGTGGAGGTCGCGCGGCGCGAAGGCGAACGCCTGCGGCGGTTTCGGCTAGAGCGGCACAAGGTCAACCTCGGCAAGACAGAGGCGCTGGTCACGGGAGTACGGGCGGCGGACACGGAGTGGATAGTACTGTTCGACGCCGACCTGCAGCATCTGCCGGAAGAGATCCCACGGCTTCTGGCCGCAGTCGAGGACGACTACGACATCGTCTGCGGACGCAAGGTCGGCAAGTACGAGAAGCGCCTGGTCTCCGGCATCTACAATTGGCTTTCTCGCATACTGTTCCACGTGCCGGTACGGGACTTGAACTCGATAAAGATCTTCCGCAAGACGGTCCTGGACGAGATTCACCTGCGTCATGACTGGCACCGCTTTTTCGTCGTCCTCGCCCACGCCCGCGGTCATCGCGTCGGTGAGATCGATGTGACGCTGCATCCGCGGGTGCGAGGCGCGACGAAGTACAGTGGACGCCAGCGGATCTTCGTAGGGTTCCTCGACCTGGTGGCGGTGTGGTTCCTGCTTCTGTTCAGCCGCAAGCCGATGCTGCTGTTCGGCTTCACCGGGCTGGCACTGGTAGGACTGGGTCTACTGGTGGGCGTAGTGGCTGTTGTAATGCGCATCATGGGGCAAGGATTTCGGCCGCTGCTCAACCTGGTGATACTCCTGGCGGTGTTGGGCGTGTCACTGTTCGGCTTCGGGTTCGTTGCGGAGCTGGTGGCAACGTTGCGGGCGGAAGTGGACGATCTCAGGGAATCGATCCGAGAGCTCAAAGAGGACGGCTAGCCTCAGGCTGAAGGGGTGGGGATGGAGGAGGCTGAAGAGCTGAAGAGACGGAGTCTTTCCAGCGAGGGGCTGGCATGGGTCTTCCTTGCAGGGCTTGTCTTTCTGCACGTCGCGCTAGCCGTCCTGCTGTTCGACCCGAAACCGTTCGTGGGCGGCGACAACGCCGGGTACATGATCCTGGCGGAGTCGATCGAGACGGGGCAGGGTTACCGGGACATCCATATTCCGGGCGCGCCACAGCACGGCCAGTACCCTCCGGTCTACCCGACGATGCTGGCGATCGCCGCGGTGCTGGGTGGCGGTTTGATCACGTTCAAAATCCTATCGGCGGTTTTCACCTCTAGTTCGCTGGTCTTCCTGTTCTTGCTTGCCAGGCGACGGTTATCGCTGGAGGGCACTCTGGCAGTCGTAGCCCCGTTTGCGGTCAGCTCGGTGCTCCTCTACTACTCGCACTGGGTACTGTCGGAGGCTTTGTTCGTCCTGTTGACCTTGATCGCGCTATGGGCGTCGGAGCGGCTGTCCGACGGTAAGCGCTGGCTCGCCCTTTCCCTGGGCTTCGCGCTGCTAGCGTATCTGACTCGGTCGGCAGGGCTGCCGCTCGTGCTGGCGCTGCTGGTGGTGCTGGCGTCGAAGCGGAGGTGGCGCGAACTAGCCGCCGCAGCAAGCGGGGCGCTGGCTGTCGTGCTCGGCTGGTGGTCGTGGGGGAGGCTGGCGGTCGCCGAAGGGGCTCAGGTCTATTCGAGCAACTTCCTGCTCGTTGACCCGTACGACCCGGAACTGGGGATGATCGGGCCGGGAGGACTGCTGGCGCGAGTGATATATAACACCCGCCTCTACGCGATCGAGGTGCTGCCCGAGTCTTTGGTGGGTGTGACGCCGGGCTTCGTGACGCTGTTGGCAGCGTTCGTCGTGGCGCTACTGTTGATCGCCCTGGCCCTCGTAGCGTGGGTACGCGGCATTCGCGGAGGACATGTCCTAGAGCTGTTCCTATTCTTCTACGTGGCACTGATCGTCCTCTGGCCGGAAGCCTGGAGCGACAGGCGCTTCCTCCTGCCAGTACTGCCTGTCGTGTTCCTGTTGGGCGCCGGCGGCTTGCAGTGGTGTCTGGACTTTCTGCGAGTGCGGCGAATAGCCTGGTCGCTCGCCGTGTATGGGGCGGTTCTGGTACTGCTGGCCGTGCCCAGCCTGGTGGTATCGATAGGCTACAGCCAGCGGTGCATGCGGATCTACCGGCAGGGCGACGAGTTCGCATGCTATCCGGGGCCATGGCGCGCCTTTGCGGAAGTGGCAGAGTGGGTCAGAGACAATATTCCCGAGGACGCGATAGTAGTCGGCCGTAAGCCACGTCTGATCTATCTGTTTTCGGGCCGGCGAGGTGATGTCTATCCGTTCACCACGCAGGACGAGGAGATGCTGACCTTCCTGGACGAGGTGCAGGCGGACTACGTGCTGGTTGTGCCGGTGAGTCGCACGACATACCAGTACATGTTACCGGTGATCCTCAGTGTGCCGGAACGCTTCGAGGTCGTCTATGAGATCGATGACGGCAGAACGATCCCATCGTACGTGCTGAAGTACTACCCCGAGGGCGACTCGCCGGTCGTCCCCGAGGCGGAGGGTTGATGTGAGCGATCCCGCCCGGGTTCTCATCCTGCTCGGTACACGTCCGGAAGCGATCAAGCTGGCGCCGGTCGCCCGGGCGCTGCGTGGTCGCGATGAGCCGGTCGAGGTTCGAGTCATCTCGACGGGACAGCACGATGATCTGCTCGACGGGGCGTTGGCCAGCTTGGAGATGGCGGTCGATAACGATTTGGAGATCATGCGGCCGGATCAGGATCTCTACGACATCGGTGTTGAGTGCCTGCGTAGCCTGCGGCCGCTGTTTCAGTCGCTGAAACCGGATGTCGTCGTCGTCGAAGGGGATACGGCCACGGTCTTCTTTGGGGCGCTGGCCGGATTCTTCGAGCGCACCCAAGTCGCGCACGTCGAAGCGGGCCTCCGCTCGCGGAATAAGTGGGCGCCGTTCCCGGAGGAGATCTTCCGGCGGCTCACCGATGTGACGACGGACCACTATTTCGCGCCGACGGCCGGGGCGCGGGCGAACCTGCTGGACGAGGGCGTCCCCGAGGACCGGATCAACGTGACGGGGAACACCGTGATCGACGCCGTCAGGGCGCTCGCCGGCTCTGGAGCGCCGGTCGGTGATTCGGGGCTGAGGGAGATACTCGATTCGGGAAGGCGGATCGTCCTCGTGACGGCGCACCGGCGCGAAGCCTTCGGTGCCCCGCTGCGCGAGGCTTTCGCCGCGCTGCGGGCGTTGGCCGAGTCACACCCCGACGACGTCTTCGTCTACCCGGTGCACCCGAACCCCAACGTGCAGGGACCGGCGAACGAACTGTTGTCCGGTATGCCGAACTTCCGACTCCTCGAGCCCCTATCGTACTCAGACCTCGTGCAGGTGCTGGCCCGCTCGTGGCTCGTCCTGACTGACTCGGGTGGCATCCAGGAGGAGGCGCCGTCGTTCGGTGTACCGGTACTCGTTCTCCGGGAGGTGACCGAGCGGCCGGAGGGTGTCGAGGCGGGTGTGGCGCGACTTGTGGGCACGTCGCGTGAGCTCATCCTGGAGCAGGGTGGGGAGCTGCTGGACGACCCCGAAGCGCACGGCCGGATGGCACAGGCGATGAACCCGTACGGTGACGGACGCGCGGGCGAGCGAATCGCGGATATCCTTCTACACCGGCTACTGGGTGTTCCCCGTCAGACGGAGGATTGGCACTGAGAGTCCTGCTGCAGTGCCTTTACTACCCACCGGAGGTCGGCGGCCTCGAAAGCCATGTCGCTGGCCTGGCCGAGGGGCTTGCCAGGCGCGGCCATTACGTGGACATGCTGACCTCGCGCTCGCAGTCGGGGACAGCGAGGCGGGAGAAGTTGGGGGGCGTCAACGTCCGCAGGGTCTGGATGCCCGGCAAGCACCCGTTCGGTTGGGCTGCACACACCGCCGGCACGATCCCAGTCCATCGGCGATTGGCGCGCAAGGCCGACGTCGTGCATGCGCACACCTTCGCCAGCGCGCTACCCGCGATGGTTGGGTGGCGGCGCGGCCGGCGTCCACTCGTGGTCACGCTTCACACGAGCCACTTCCTAATGCGGGCCGAGTCGCCGCGGTGGCGTCGTTTGTTCGCCCGCGTCATCGCTTCGGCAGACTACCTGCTGGCGACGAGCGAGGAGATCCTGAGTGTGGCACTGGGGATCCACCCGCACCCACGCTCGGAGGTCATGACGAATGCGGTGGACACCGATCGCTTCACCCCGGGCGAGGGCAGGGAAGCGGGCGGTCGATTTCGGATTGTCGTTCCGCGACGTCTGTACCCGAAGAACGGGGTGGAGTACTTCGTGCGGGCGATGCCACTCGTCGTCGCAGAACTCGACGCCGAGGCGCGCATCGTAGGTGACGGTCCCGAGCGTGAGAGGTTGAAGAGCCTTGCGATCGAGCTGGGGGTCAACGACCGTGTCGAGTTTCTGGGCGCCCGCCCGAACGACGAGATGCCTGGCCTGTTGCGAGACGCGGATCTCGCAGTCGTTCCGTCGCTCATGGAGGCGACGTCGATCGCGGCGCTCGAGGCGATGGCCTGCGCGCTCCCAATCGCGGCTTCTCAAGTCGGTGGGCTGCCCGAGATCATCGATGAGGGGGTCGGTGCGCTGGTCGAGCCGAAGAACCCTCGTGCGCTTGCGAACGCGGTCGTCTCGCTGCTGAGGAGACCCGACCGTCAGGAGCTAGGACGCGAGGCCAGGCGCCGGGTTGTGGCGACCTGGAGCATCAGCCGCATGGTCGAACGACATCTCGAGATCTATAACGGATTGCTGGATGAGGCGAAAGAAAAAGGTTCAAGGCGATAGTCCGCCGATGGATTCGGCCTGGCTGCCACGTTGGGCGCCCTACGCCGTGTTCGGTGTGCTCGCGGTCTTTCTGTTCCGGGAGTTCATCGTCTCGAGCGGTTTGCTGTTCGGGACTGACGTCGGGGCCTTGGGCTACTACGCGCGGCACTGGTACGCGGAGATGGTCCGCTCCGGCACATTCCCGCTCTGGAATCCGTACATCTACGGTGGCCTGCCGTTCGTCGACGCGATGCACGGCGACATCTTCTATCCGACCACCATCCTGAGCTTCATCATGCCGGCCCACCGGGCCATGGGGTGGAAGATCGTGCTCCACGTCTTCCTCGCCGGCGTGGTTACCTTCGGTTGGCTGCGGCACCTGAAGATCAGCCGGCCGATCGCAACCTGGGGCGGCGTAGCCTACATGATGGCCCCCGTCCTCGTTACCCTCGTCTTCCCCGGCCATGACGGGAAGCTGTTCGTGACTGCGCTGGCCCCGCTGGCGCTCTGGGTCACCGACTGGGCGGTCACCCGGGGCGGCGCCTGGCGGTTCGCGACGCTGGCAATCACCGTCGCGCTGCTCATCTTCACGGCCCACATGCAGCTCGCCTATTTCACCACTTGGGCGATGGCGATCGTCGCGGTTTACAGGTTAGTGGAGGCGCGGCGTGCCGGAGAGACGACCGGGCGCGTGGTAAGACGTTTCGGTGGCTTGGCGGTCGCCGGTATCATAGGCGCGCTTGCCATCGGGGCGGTACAGCTTTGGACGCCGGTCAATTACCTGACCAAGTACTCGCAGCGGGTCGCGAAGACGACCGGCGCGGAAGAGGCGACGGGTTACGCCTACTCTACCTCATGGTCGCTGCACCCGGAAGAAGTGTTCTCGCTGATCGTGCCCGAGTTCATCGGCGTCAACATGTCGACGGAAGAGGGCAGCGTCGTGACGTATTGGGGGCGCAACCCCTTTAAGCTGAACCACGAGTACGCCGGCCTGATACCCTTGCTGCTGCTGCCGCTCGCCTTCCTGGTCGGCCGGCGACGGGGGGAAGCGTGGCTATTCGCCGGCCTGGCGGCAGCGAGCCTCATATACGCGGTGGGGGCGACCACACCGCTCTTCCGCTTGTTCTACTGGCTGGTGCCCGGCGTCAAGCAGTTCCGCGCGCCGAGCAGCGTCATGTTCATCTTCGCCATCGGGGTGGTGACGGCGGCGGCCCTAGGGCTGGAAGGCGCGAGGCAGGGCTCGCCGGGGGAGGATTGGAACCAGCGGGTCGGGAAGATCACGCGCTATCTCTGGGGCGCCTGCGGTGCCCTGCTGCTGCTCGCGGTCTTGGGCGCCACCGGGGTGCTGACCGATCTTTGGGTAAGCGTCCTGTACAGAGGCATCGAGCCGGCGAAGGCGGCGGCGCTGGAGTCGAACCTCCCGAACATCGAGCGGGGGCTGTGGCTGAGTGCGCTGTTTGCGGCACTAACGGCGGGGGCCTGGCAGCTGCGCACCTTGGGCAAGGCGCCGGAAGCGGTTCTCGTGGGTGCATTGGTCGTGCTCAGCGTTGTAGACCTCGCGCGCGTGGATACACAGTACGTGCGGGTCATCGATGTGAATCGGCTCTATCCGCGAGACGATGTAACGGAGTTCCTGCTTCGCCAGCAAAGTTACGGTGTTCCATTCCGGGTCCTGCGGTTGCCAAATGCGGTGCAGGGTTCGAACCACTTTGCCTTCTACGGCATCGAACAGGTCGCCGGGCATCACGGCAACGAGCTGGGCCGCTATCTCGACCTGACCGGAGGGCGGCGGTTGTTTTCGGCCAGGATCCTCCAGTTGGTCAACGTTCGATACGTTGTCTCCGGCGCGCAGGCCGCGATCGCCGGACTGCCGGAAGCGTATCGGGGCCGGACGGGCTTCGTCTATGAGCTGCCGGGCGAGCTACCGCGGGCATTCCTCGCAACGGACTTCGAGGTCCTCCCCGATTCACTGGCGCTTCCGCGCCTAGAAGATCCCGCCTTCGATCCAGCTCGTACGGTCGTTCTCGAGCAGGCACCCGAGTCGAGCATCAGGGCGGACGCGACGGGCCGGGTTGAATGGGTGGAGCGAGAAGTCAACGCTCAAACGTTACGAGTCGAAACGAGCGGACCAGTACTGCTCGTGGTCTCCGACAACTACTACCCAGCGTGGACGGCCACCATCGATGGCGAAAGCTCGCCGGTCCTGCGGGCGAACCTCACACTTCGCGCTGTGCGTGTTCCGACCGGAGACCACGAGGTACGTTTCGAGTATCGGTCGCCGATGCTGCGCGCGGCCTTGTGGACGACGATCGTATCGGGCCTCGGTGCCGTCGGTTTGATTGGTGCGGGTCTGTATATGCGCAGACGATCTCGAGGCGTTGGATAGTGGACAGTGGATGTTGAAGAAGGACTTAGGGTAGGTTGACTGAATCGCTTAAGCGATCGCTGGTGTGGGCGCTGAGGATTGTGCTCACCATATCGGTCACCTATTTGTTGTTTCGCTCGCTGCGCGTTTCTTGGAGCGAGGTCGCCGAGCTGGATGCCGGGTCGTGGCGACCGCGGCTGCTTCCACTCGTCGCTTCGCTGCTCGTCCTGCTCGCCGTGTTCGTATATGCCGTCACGCTCTGGGTTGCGATGGTCAGGCGCCTCGGCGGCCCGGCGCTGCCGCTGGCCGACGCGGTGAGGATCTTCTTCCTGGCGAACTTGGGCCGTTACTTGCCTGGCAAGGTCTGGCAACTGGCCGGGCTGGCTTATCTGGCGAGTAAGAGGGGAGTGACCCTGCCGATCGCTACGTCGTCCGCTGTCTTGGGCCAGATCTTCTCGTTGGGAGCGGCGGCGTGCGTGGCGGCCGTTGGGCTGGCCCTGGGAGTCGGCTCGGCTTACCCGCGGGAGCTGTTGCCCTGGGCACTGGCCCTGCTGGTTCTGGTGGCCGTCGGCACGCTAGTGCCGGCGGCGCTGCGCCTGGGGCTACGCATCGCCTTCAAGCTGGGCGGGAAGGGGCAGGAGGCGCCCGGGATCGACGGCTGGTTCGGAGCCCGCTGGCTGGCGCTCTATTTGCCGGTCTGGTTGGGCTACGGTATTGCATTCGGGCTGCTCTGGGCCTCATTTCCGGCGCTGCCGGCCGTTTTCTGGCCCGGGGCCGTAGGAGCCCTTGCTGCAGCCTATTTCCTCGGCTACGCGGCGCTTGTCGCGCCCGCCGGCGTCGGTGTGCGGGAGGGCGCGCTGGCGCTTCTGCTGGCGCCTTGGGCCGGCGCCGCGGCAGCGGCCGTGCTGGCGGTGATCGCGCGTATCTGGATGACTGTGGGAGAACTGGTTCCGCTGAGCTTGGCGGGCGGTGCCTGGGCTCTTGCCCGGCTGCGCAAGGACCGCGAGGCGATGGTCCGATGACAGAGAAGCCGGATCGAACGCTGATCGTGATGCCGACGTACAACGAGCGAGAGAACCTTCCACAGATCGTCCCGCTGGTTCTCTCGCAAGATGCGGGCATCCACGTGCTGATCGTCGACGACAGTTCTCCCGACGGAACGGGCGAGCTCGCGGAGACCATGGCGGCGGAGAACGAGCGGATTCACGTCATTCAGCGGCCGGGGAAGCAGGGGTTGGGGACCGCCTACATCGCCGGATTCAAGTGGGCGCTGGAACGCGACTACGAGTACATCTTCGAGATGGACTCGGACTTCTCGCACAACCCCGATCACATTCCGCAGTTCCTCGAAGCGGCACGGGAATATGACCTGGTCCTCGGCTCGCGTTACCTGAAGGGCGTGACCGTCATCAACTGGCCGATGTCACGGTTGCTGCTCAGCTTCTTCGCCAACAAGTACGCCCGCGTAATCACGGGCCTCCCGTTCACCGACACGACCGGCGGCTTCAAATGCTACCGTCGCAAGGTGCTGGAGGAGATCGACCTCGACGGGATCACCTCCGAGGGCTACTCCTTCCAGATCGAGACGACATTCCGCGCCTGGCGCAAAGGCTTCAAGATCGGCGAGCTCAAGATCATCTTCACCGACCGCACCGAAGGCACGAGCAAGATGAGCGGTAAGATCATACGCGAGGCGGTGTGGAAGGTTTGGTGGCTTCGCCTGCTCAGGATCGTCCGAAAGCTGTGATGGGACGCCGGGCGGTATTCCTCGATCGCGACGGCACGGTGAGCGAGGAGGTCGGCTACGTCAACCACATTGACCGCTTGCGCCTACTGCCGCGCACCGCAGAGGCGGTTCGCAAGATCAATGACTCGGACTTCCTCGCTGTGCTAGTGACCAACCAGGCAGGCGTCGCACGAGGCTACTTCAAAAAAACGCTGGTTCGCCGGGTGCACGGGCGCTTGCAAGAGATGCTGGCGCGCGACGGTGCGCACCTTGACGCTATCTACTACTGTCCCCATCACCCGACGGCCGGCGAGCCGCCCTACCGCCGGGATTGCAGCTGCCGTAAGCCCAAACCGGGGATGATAGAGGCGGCTGAGAGAGATTTGGAGATCGACGTAGCACGCTCGTTCATGGTGGGCGACAAGCACTCGGATATCGTCTTCGCCCACGCCGTGGTGATGAAGGACGCTTTGGTGAAGACGGGCTACGGGTTGGGAGAGATCGAAGGCTGGTCGGCGGACTGGACGGAGCAACCCGACGAGATCTCCGACGACCTACTAGACGCTGTAAACTGGATACTATCGCGAGACGACGAGTCGGGATGAAAGACAAGCTCATAGGCTGGATCTCCGCCATCGAGGGCAAGCGGATCGTGATCTGGGGCGACCTGGTAGCCGATCATACGCTGTACGGTGATACGTCTCGCATCTCCCGCGAGGCGCCGGTCCTCATCCTCGAAAAGGAATGGGACAGCGTTACGCCCGGCTGCGCCGGCAATGCGGTGATGAACGTCGCGTCACTCGGTGGTACGCCGGTGCCAGTGGGCGCTGTCGGCGACGATGAGATGGGGAAGCGATTGCTTGTGCAACTCGAGGCGCAGGGCGTCGACACGTCCTTCATCGAGACACGAGTGGGAGGGGAGACGGCGGTAAAGATGCGGGTGCTGGCCGGTGGCCTGCACACGGTTAAACAGCAGGTCATCCGCATCGACTCTCACGGCGACTACAGCACACTCTCCGATGCCGGGATGAGCGAACGCCTGACGGCTGCGCTCGAGGGCGCCGACGGCGTCATCGTCTCCGACTACGGGCTGGGCACCGTTCGCGCTGATCTCTTCGCCTCGGTCGTCCGCAAACGCTCTCTGGTTAGCGTCATTGATTCGCGATACGATCTCGATGACTTCGCCGGAGCGACCTCGGCGACACCCAACGAGCCGGAGCTCGAAGAACTGGCTCGGGTGTCGATTGGCGACGACCAGGAAGTTCTGGATAAAGCGGCCGGCGAGACTCTACGCGTACTCCGCTTGGAAGCGCTGCTCGTCACCCGGGGTAAACAGGGGATGGCGCTCTTCGAACCGGATAAGAAGCGCCTCGACATACCGGTATCCAGACTCCAGGACATCGTCGATGTGACTGGGGCAGGCGACACCGTGATCGCCGCCTACACACTCGCCCTCGCCGCCGGTGCTCCGTTCGAGGATGCGGCGCGGCTCGCAAACGTGGCTGCGGGGCTGGCGGTCATGCTCAGGGGGGCGGCGGCGCCACCCGCAGCGGATATTCGCACTGCCCTCAGCGAGAGGGAATGAACGGGACGATTGCGGCCTCCGCCTTTGTCGCGGGGTCGCTCGCGGTGGCAATAGTCGGCTGTGGGGACGGGGTAAGCGGACCGCCGCCGCCCGACGGCCCAAAGATCGCCTTCCAGAGCCTCCGCGACGGCAACTGGGAGATCTACGTGATGGAGGCCGACGGCTCCAACGTGGTCAGGCTGACGGATGACCCGGCCTACGATCGGCACCCAACCTGGTCGCCCGATGGTACGAGGATCGCCTTTCTGAGCGACCGCGACGGCAGCGATGGCATCTGGGTTATGGACGCTGACGGCGCGAACCCGATGAGGTTAGCCACCGTAGCGTGGTATTCCAGATTCGCCTGGTCGCCCGACGGTACGAAGATCGCCTTCGTGCGCGACCGGGACGGCGACGCGGAAGTTTACGTGATGGGTGCAGACGGCTCCAACCAGCTTAACGTGACGAATCATCCGGCAGGGGACTGGGCTCCTGTCTGGTCGCCCGACGGCACGCAGATCGCCTTCATGAGCCACCGCGACGGCAACGAGGAGATCTACGTGATGGACGCCGACGGCTCGAACCCGCGCAACCTGTCAAACCACTCGGCGGCTGACTACCACAGCGCTTGGTCGCCCGACGGTGCGAAGATTGCCTTCGTGAGCGACCGGGACGGCGACCCGGAAGTCTACGTGATGGATGCCGATGGCACGAACCTGGCGAGACTGACGGCCGACCCGGGGGAGGACGGTATGCCGAGCTGGTCGCCCGACGGCACGAAGATCGCCTTCTGGAGCTATCGCGACGGAGATGCGGAAGTCTACGTGATGGAGGCCGACGGATCGAACCCGCTGAACCTGAGCAACCACTCGGCAGGCGATCTCGATTTCTCCTGGTCGCCGGACGGCTCGGAGATCGCCTTCGTTAGCTACCGCGATGGCGACGCGGAAATCTACGTGACCGGCACCGAGGACGGGAACCCGGTGAACCTGACGAACGAGCCAGTCGATGACTATGGTCCGACTTGGTCGCCCGGTACTTTCGGTACTTAGTGGGAGAGGAAGGGGAGGGGCGTTGGAGTGGGGGTTTATGGGTTACATAATCTTGGTTTCGCGGCCCGCTTCCATTCCGTCTCGGGGGACCGCTTGAGCGGGGGTCGCTCGTGTTAGGTCTGCTGT
>JABAOC010002473.1_pt5 | contig 49040 bp, 39 predicted proteins | sample 7062161 | NCBI WGS metagenome assembly JABAOC01 (sample SAMN14538625, study PRJNA623070) | marine sediment metagenome | biome: marine biome [ENVO:00000428]; feature: marine pelagic biome [ENVO:01000023]; material: deep marine sediment [ENVO:00002113] | place: India: Gulf of Khambhat ... | reverse complement strand
GTCTTGATGTCGACGGACCCGAAGTGGACCTGGAAGGCCGAGACGCCGTAGGTCGTGCCGGCGGGTGCCCTGATCTCTGCTGGATAGTCGGGGAATGTAGCGATGTCGCTGCCGGCCAGCGCGCTCTCGACGGCGAATTGGGTGCCGGTCAGCTGGATACCGTCGCCCGAGTCGCCGGCGAAGCGGATGACGATTTCGTCGCGGATCTCGCGGGGTCGTATGCCGACGCGCGCTGGCGCGCCGCTGGAGCCGCTCGTCTCGGCGCCGCCGCCGTCTGGGCTATTCGCACTCATCGTACTACCTGCTCGTCAGTTCCTATATGCGGTAAAGTCTTCCGCAATAGTATCAGAATTGTCCACGGTGACCAGTAGTCGGTGGTCGGGGTGGTCGGTAGCCGGTGGTCTCCCGAGCCTACTGATCACCGGTTACCTCTCATCCCTCGCACAAGCTCAAAGAACCGCCCGACCTCCTCCTCCGTGTTGTAGAAGTTGGGTGAGATCCTGACAGTGTTCAGCCCCTGAGTGTGAAACGACCGGAATACGAACCCGTGTTCCCGGTACATGTAATCGAAGACGTCCTGGCTGTCGGCCCCGCGGCTCTTCCTTCCACTGGCTGCCCAGGGCCTCCTGGAAGTCGATAGCGTCGCCGAGGGTGAGGACCTCTGGGAGGTTGCGGGTGCCGTAGTCCTCGTACTTGCGGGCCGACCCCTGGCGATGGGTCATGGCTATTCCCGGCTGTGGGCGATTGACGGCTACTGAGGTGTGCCTGCAACGTAGGGAGCGGCCCCTCTGCCATCAAACCGCGACAATTCTTAGCGGATCTAGCTCATGCAGGAGGTCAATCGGAGAACTGTGCTTCCCAGGGTATTCTGCGTCGCCCTGGCGCTCGCCGTTGCCGGGTGCAGCGGCGAGCGCCAGCCGGCGCCCCGCATCGCCGTTACCGTCGACGACCTGCCCTGGAACGGTCCGGCGCCCCCCGAGGGGCGCGAGCCGGCGACCCAAAGGCTCCTCGCCGCGCTGGAAGCCCACGGCGCCCCGGCGGCCGGCTTCGTGACCTGCAGGCGCGTGACCGCCGATGCGCCGATCCTCAGGCTCTGGCTTGAGCGCGGCATGACGCTGGGCAATCACAGCGATGCACACAGGGATCTCAACAGCGCGCCGCTCGATCTCTGGCTCGAGGATGTTCGCACCTGCGACGCGCGGCTGCGGGAGGTCATCGGTGGAGCGGTGCGCTTCTTTCGCTACCCGATGTTGCACCAGGGGCCCACCGACGAACGGCAGCAAGCTGTGCTGCAACTCCTGCGCGAGCTCGACTACCGGATCGCGCACGTCACGGCGGACAACTCGGAGTTCATGCTATCGCGGCCTTACGAAGAGGCGATGCGGAGCGGCGACGAGGGTAAGGCAGGGCGTATCGGCGGCCTACTGATCGAGCACATCGTCTCAGTCGTGCACCACGTGCAGGATGTGGCACGCAGAAAGCTCGGCCGCGATGTCGACCAGGTGCTCCTCTTGCACGCAACCGAGTTGGTCGCCGACTACATGGATGCGTTGCTCGATACCTTGGCCGCGGAGGGTTTTCTATTCATCTCGTTGGAGGAGGCGCTCGCCGATCCCGTCTACCAGCTGCCCGACGCTTATACGGGGCCGAAGGGCCTGTCGTGGCTCTACCGCATCGAGCCCATAGATCCCGAAGATGTCGCTTGGGATGACGCTCAGGCGGAAGCGCTGGGCGAGGCCTTGCAGGTGATTAGAAACTAGGTCGTCCCCTTAGGCGAGGCCGACTAGCAGTGCGGCCAAAACTAGGACGTTACTTGCCACCAGCGACCAGCCCAGGCGCCGCAGGTTGCGTGGATGAACGCCCAGCAGCCCGAATACGAGTGCGGCCAACGCGGTTGGCACGATGGCCACGGCGGCGAGTGCGGGGATGTCGCCCCCGATGGCGATGGCGATGGCGATGGCGATGGCGACGGCGCAGAGCAAGGGGGCCAGGTGAACGGCTCGACTCGGCTCCGCCGTCTTCTTTGCCCGGGCGATGATGGCCCGCACCGTTATCGTGCCGAGTAAGAAGACGACTGCCCAGACGACGAAGGCGACCAGGGTCTCGCGAACGCCGGCATCCCCGGCGAGCGCCACGGGGATCATTGTGCTCGAGAGGGCGACCGAGACGAGCAGCTCGCCGATCAGTGTCTTCTCCTGGCGCTTGAGAGTCAGCGGGGCGAGGGATGCGCCCAGCGCCAGCGGGATGACGGTTGAGTAGCGCGCGGTCGGCGGTGCCAACCACAGCCCTACAACCCCGGCAATTGCAGCGGCGGCCAACAGCATGACGCCACGGCCGCGTGCCCGAGCACCTTGCTCGCGTTTCGCACGGCCCCCGCGTCCGCCGCTCAGGACCATGACCGGCTCGTGGACCAGGAAGACGGCGACGATGCCGACGACCAGCAGGACAGGTGCGAAGCTCAGGTCGCCGAGCGCCAATGCCGTCGCCAGCGGGAAGCCCAGCTGGGCATACGCACCATGCTCCCGCGGCAGAAGCGACGGCCCGCGGCTCGCGCGCTCCTCTGTCATCGGTCCAGCCCCCGCCTCTCGTAGTAACACTGGTGGTAGTCCTCGGCGGGATAGAACTCGGTTGCCTGCACGATCTCCGTCACGATCGGATGGTTGAAGTGACCGCTACCCTCGAGCTTCTCCTTCGTGGCCAGTGCCGCCGCCTCCTGCTCCGGCGAGTGAAAGAAGATAGCCGAGCGGTACTGCGATCCCACGTCGGGACCCTGCCGGTTCGGCGTCGTCGGGTCGTGGATGTTCCAGAATATCTCGAGTAGCTGCTCGTATGAAACCCTCAACGGGTCGTAATCGATCTGAACCGCCTCCGCGTGCCCTGTCGTGTCCGAGCACACGTCCTCATATCTGGGGTCGGCGACGTGTCCTCCGGTGTACCCCACGAGTGTCGATTCAACTCCTTCGAGCTTGCGAAAGGCGGCCTCGATTCCCCAGAAGCAGCCTGCAGCGAACGTGGCCTTCTCCATCCCGTTACCGCTCCTTGGAATTTCCTGGTGATCGTTCTGCGCGCCGCGCTGCCTTACAAACTGCTCCAGGCCGTCCTGAGTTCGCGCCAAATAAATCGCGCGCTCGAGCCGGCGCAAGCTGAAGCGGATCTCAGGACGGGCGCCGGGGGGACGCTGGGGCCTGTGTTGTTAACTGGGCTACGAAAATATGGCCGGGGACCGTGCTTGACTAAGGTAGGTTGGGTTGACCATCCTTCCCGACTATAATCGCAACCCAACCAGCGGGCGGGAAAGAATGAGACTCTGGAACGAGCTGCGTAGGCGCCGCGTTTTTGGATTCTTAGGCGCCTACATCGCGGCCGGTTTCCTCGTACTCGAGGGCGTCGACCAGGCGATAGGGCATGGGCTCCTACCGGTGTTGGCGTACAGGCTCGTTCTCGTCTTCTACCTGTTCGGGATCCCCGGTACCAGCGTTCTGGCGTGGTTCCACGGTGAGAAGGGGACGCAGAAGCCGGTGGCCACGGAGATCTGGCTCCAGGCGCTTCTTCTGGTGGCGGCGCTGGGCGTGAGCTACGCCGTCGTCCGGGACTACCAAGAGGCTGCGGCGGCGCGGGCTGCGATGGTCAGCGATGCGTCACTCAATCCGCGGCGTATTGCCGTTCTTTACTTCGACGATCTCTCGAGCGACGGACGCCTGGGCTACCTGGCCGACGGACTCACCGTGACGCTGATCGGACAGCTATCGCAGGTCCGGGCTCTGGGAGTGGTCTCCCGCAACGGGGTGGAGCCGTACCGTGGGAGTGCGCTTCCGGAGGACAGCATCGCCCGTGCCCTTGAGGTGGGTACTCTGATCGCGGGGAGCGTCGAGGAGAACAGGGGCCGAATCCGCGTGACTACCCGGCTGGTGGATGGCGTCAGCGGGGCGGACTTCCAGCGTGACAATTTCGAGTTGCCGGCGGATGCGGAGCTGGAGCTGGGCGACTCGTTGGCGCAGGAGGTGTCGCGGTTCCTGCGCGAACGCCTGGGCGAGGAGATTCGGCTGCGCGAGCGGCGGGCTGCGACCTCCAGTACCGAAGCCTGGTCGCTGGTGCAGCGTGCCGAGCGCCTCCGGAAGGATGCTCTCGAACGAGCTGACGCCGATCTCGCTGGTGCGTTCGATACGTTCGAGGCGGCCGATTCCATCGCAGGGGCCGCGGAGGTTGCGGATCCCGATTGGGCGGAGCCGGTTGTGTTGCGGGGCCGGATCGCTTACGAGCGGGTGCGCCTGACGGAAGACGCCTACGACGCTGTCCCTTGGATCGAGGCCGGACTCGGACACGCCGAGCGCGGAATGGAGATCGAGCGCAACTATCCCGAAGCGCTCGCGCTGCGTGGGATGCTGCGCTACGCGCACTGGGAGCTGCGCGTTACGGAGGATCCAGAAGAGTGGCGAGCCCTGCTCGATGGCGCTCGCCAGGACCTCGAGACGGCGGTGAACCTCGATCCAACCCTGGCCGAGGCGCACGTCACGCTTAGCTACCTCTACTACCAGATCGATGATGTCCCGGCCGCGCTGTTGGCGGCGCGACGCGCCTTCGAGGAGGACGCCTACCTGAGCGAAGCCAACGACGTTCTCTGGCGGCTTTTCTGGGGCTCGCTTGACCTTGAGCAATTCAATCAGGCGCGCCGTTGGTGTGCCGAAGGCACGCGCCGCTTCCCCGAGGATTTCCGCTTCTCCCACTGCCAGCTGTGGCTCATGGCCACCCCGGCCACCCACGCGGAGGTGGAACGGGCGTGGGAGTTGCGCGAGTCGGTCGAAGCGCTGGCACCCGAAGGACGCGGAGACTTCGCCCGCGTGCAGGCGCACATGCTCACCGCCGGCGCGATCGCTCGTGCGGGACTCGTCGACAGCGCCCGCGCCGTCCTCGACGCCGCGCGAGCGCGAGTCACTCACGATATCGATCCCACCCAGGATCTGCTGGCCGTCCAGGCCTACGTCCTCACCTTGATCGGTGACAAGGACGAGGCCATCGACCTGCTGAAGCAGTACAAGGCGGCCAACCCCGATCACGGCTTCGAGCACACCGCCGGCACCGTGTGGTGGTGGCGCGAGCTAAGGTCCCACCCGCGGTTCAGAGAGGTCACGGAGCCCTGACTGAGGGTCCCCGGTGTGGTGGTGGCGCGGGACGAAGAAATCCTTGCCCCTCTACTTGATACGTATTATCATTCTCCGTTCGTAATCACCAGGCAGTAAGCTCGTTCACGCTGTAGGTGCGTCGCGGGAGAGCGCGGCGACCAAACACATGTTTCGGGCTGCCCCGTGACTTCCCCCTCGTTAGACCCGCTCGGTGGGTGTCCCGGAAGGCTCCCAGTCCCGTTCAGAAGACCGACCTGTGCGACCGCGTGGCACCGGTACGGACGGATCGGGGTGTTCGAAGCGCCGCTGTTGTGGGCGTGTGGACCTGAAGCGCGAGTTAATCAAAGACCTCAACCATCGCAGGAGTCGAAACTATGAAGCGACTCGTACCTTCCCTCGTGCTGCTCGCGATCATCGGGTGTAGTGAGCAGGGACTCAACCCCCGGGCGGAGACGCAGTTTTCGATCTCCGACGGGGCCCATACGTCGGGCGTCGGCGCGCAGTGCGTCGAGGGCAGCCCGACGTGGCCGCAGTGCCAGGACTTTTTCTTCCTGCCGCCGATCGTGCCGTCGCCGACGCTGACCGATGTGTCGGACGGGACGCGGCAGCCGCAGGTGATCATCAGCACGCTGGGCTTCAACTCTTCCGGCGAGCCCGACGACTCGCCGCTGACGTGTGTGGTTGGCAGCGTTGTTGAGACGTTCCAGTCCAGTGACATCAGCGTGAACCTGGACGGCACGTACAAGGTGGGCTGGAACACGAGCGAGTATGGCCTGACGGAGGGTACCGGGTACCGGATCTGCGTCGGCGTCGAAGATTCCGGTTCGCTCGCCTACCTGGGCTACCGGGACGTGATGCCGGTGGAGGGCGGTGCGGAAGTGCCGCGTGACACGGACCAGCTGCCTATCTACCAGTTCCGGAACGGGGGGAACATTCCGATCAAGTTCCACATCAACGAGCATCTGTATTGCACACTGGGCGACAACTACGATTGCACGGTAGCGACCCTCGGTGCCGACGCCGAGACCGCTCTCTGCGACGACGGAACGTGCGGACTCAGCGTTCAGCAGGGCACTCTGAGTGGCGATTACCGTTTCTTGGTCGAGTTGGTGACCTGTCAGGTCGAGGACGGTCGGATAACGCACCTCGGCGTCGAGACCGATGTGCCGCTGATCCCCGCCTGCCTAGAGGTAACGGCGCTGGACGCGGATTTCCCGGGCTTCAGCGAGACGAATCCGGCCATCGCAGGCGCCTGCATCGACGAAGGCGCACTGGCCGGGTACGAGGAGCATCACCACCTGCTGCAGATGTTCCACGCCCGTTCCAGCGACGGTAAGGTCGAGGCACTTCCCAACATGAACTTCCCGGGCGCGCTGACGTGCGAGGGCTTTGAGGAGCCCGGGGCCGGAATGGCGCTGAGTTCCAACCCATTGGTGCGCTTCGCCCAAAACGGGCTGCGTAGGGTGAAGGGACTGGTGGCGCCGCTGGTCACACCCTCGACCCTCAACGCGGCGGACCGCGGCTTCGGTGGCGGTCTTTCCCTCGAGGCGAGTCCCATCGTCTGGGGCTTGCCGGTCCAGATGGAGCGTGGGCACCTCGATGGCAGCGAGACCTTCGTGCCGGCCGATCCCAACGATACCGGTTGGGACGACCCTGAGATCGGCGAGCCGGGCAGCGAGCTGCGGCCGGCGGTGCGGGTCTGGAACGGTGGCGACCCCACCTGTGATCCAGGCACTCTGACGAACCCGGCCGGCGAGCACTGTACACCGCGCCTGCCGGTCGCCGGCGCGACGGTGGCTTTCTCCCTCACGGCCGGCGACGGGAGCTTGGATCTCGGGTCAGGCACCGTTGTCGAGTACGGAAGAGAGAAGATGTTCTCCGATGCGAACGGGATCGCCAGCCCCGTCTTGACTCTTGGTAGTGCCAATCCGCATACGGTTGCAGCGCGTGCCGTAGGCATCGGCTGCTTCGAGTTCGATGACGATGGCGATTCTGCAGCCGATTGCAGTATCGTCGCTGGGAATCCGCCCATTCCACCCTCAACTGACGGCACCGGGGTGTTCGGCGACAATAATCCACAGTTCGCTGACCGCGTGGTCGTGGAGCTCGCAACCGGGCTCATCGAGTTCGAGGCACGGGTCTGCGCCGCGGGTCCCGACATCAGCGACGATGCGTTCGACGGTTACTCGACGACCCGCTCGCGCGGCTTCAGCGCGAAGCTCTCCGGCGGCGCGGTGCCGGCGACCGTCTACTGGACCAACGACTGTGACAACCTGTACGTGGCACTCGTAGTCGAGACCACGGACTCGGACGACAACGTCTCGGCCCGGCTGGTGTTTGATAACGATAACAGCGGTACGCCGGCTGTAGACGACGACATTCTCTTCCTCGAAAAGGTCGTGGACAAGAAGACGAAGACGGCTTCGTGGGTCTTCGAGGACCGCTTCCTGAGCAGCGACTGCCTTAACAGCACGCAGTCGGACTGCGGCGAGCTCGACGTGGACTTCGGCGGCACCTCGGACGGCGATGCCAAGTTCTATACCGACGGCACGTATGGGGTCTACGAGTTCCAGCACCCGCTGAAGTCGGACGACGCGGGTCATGACTTCCAGCTCGAGTTCGACGATTACGCCGGCTTCTTCGTCGTGCTACAGTTGGGCAACGGCTCGAAGGGCAACAGCGAGTGGCCCGACTTCCGGCAGTACCAGTCAATTCAGGTGACGGCTGGCGGCGGCAACTAGCCGACTCGGTCAGGACTTCGAGTTAGCTGGAAGACGAGGGGCTCCCGGAGCGATTGCTCCGGGAGCCCCTCTTAATGTCCATATCGTGAGGCGTGAGCTAACGCCCCCGGTCACTACCGAGCGTCAACATGTAAGCTGCTGAGAAATACCAGGTGGCGGTCTCGATCGAGTCGACGTCGTTGCTCCTCTCACCTATGTCGGTGAGACCGTGATTGTACCAGACATCACCGGTTAGCATCCCGGGACCGAAGTCGAAGCCGAGCCCGGCGCCGAAGATGATGCCGGAGTCGGCGCCCTTCGTGCGCGGTGCCCCCTCCTCCGCGTCGTCGCAGTTTTCTTTCTCTCCCTGGAAGGTCACATCACAGCCGGACTCGAGGCCGAGGACGGGCCCCGTGAAGAGACGTGGAGACAGAGGCAGCCCGAGTTTGACTACCGCCAGGACGGGGATCTCGACGTACGTGAGGTCGAGCGCGACACTGCCGTCACCCTGCGAGAATCCTTTCTTCGAGTACCAAACCTCGGTCTGAATTGCGAACCAGCTGGAGATATCAACCAACCCGACTAGACCCAGGTGGTAGCCGGTCCGGGTGCCGGTGTCACCGCTGAAGGCGGTTCCTTTGGCCTCGGCGCCGGCGACGTTGACGCCGCCGCGCAAGCCGAAGTGCAGCCATTGGGCGTGGGCCGGTGCGGCGACCAAGAGAGACGCCGTGAGAATGGTCAGTGTGAGTCGCTTCATCGGAATCGTTGCTCCTATCCGTATAGCCACCTCGGCCGCATGTCTATCGTCCTAGTATCGAGGCGGTGGTCTTAATAAGGGGCGCCTAGGTGGAGCGCAAGCGCTTCTCCCGCCAGCCTTAACACCCGAAATGTCTGCATCGCTGGAGCGTTGGTCGTTCTCACACTCCTTACGAGGCCGGTGGTGAAGAGTTTCGGGCCAAGGTGCAGAAAAAGGGCCCTGCCGGCGATCTCCGGCAGGGCCCTTTCTGGCGCCGTCCTGCGGATCGCTGCGCTGCTACACCTCCCAGCCGCCGACTAGACGCCGCAGGTCCTCGGCCGCGGCGACGAGCTGGGTCACCGACGCGCTGATCTGCTGTGTCGTCGCCGACTGTTGCTGCACCGCGGCGCTCACGTCCTGGCTGCGGGACGCGTGCGCCGTGGCCGTCGCCGTCACCGACTCGACGTGTCCGGCCACCTGCTCGAGCAGCGTCCTGCTCCGCTCCACGGTGGCCAGCGCCTGATCGGAGGCCTGAGCGACCTTTGCCAGGCCGGCGGAGATAGCGTCGAGGGCATCCTCGGCGCCACGTGCCACGCCTTCGACCTGGACAACCTGGCCTTCACCCTGCTGCATCTTGACGACCGCGGCGCCGACCCGCTCGCGGAGCTTGGCGACGACTTCCTCCACCTCGGTCGCCGCGCCGTCGGCCTCTGCCGCCAGCTTGCCAACCTCGTCGGCGACGACAGCGAACCCACGTCCCTCGTGGCCGGCGTGCGCCGCCTCGATGGCCGCGTTCAGCGAGAGTAGATGTGTCTGCTCGGCGATCGAGGCGATCCGCTTGACGAAGCCCGTAATATGATCGGTGGCGTCCTGCAGCCCCTCGAATTCCTGAGCGGACCCATGCACGAACTCCTTGAGGCTCAACAAGAGGGAGACGGCCTGGCGCACCGAGTCCTGGCTCTGGCCGGTCTGCTCCTGGATCGAATGACTCAGTTGACGGTTCCGGTCGGCTTCCGATTCGATCTTCAGTGCCCCATCCCGTAGCTCGACCACCGCTGCAGCCGTTTCGCTCAACGAGTCGGCCTGCTTGTCGGCCCCTTCCGATATCTCGCCCATCGCCAGCGCGACCTCGTGGGTCGAGGAGGCCACCTGCTCCGAGATCGACGAAAAGTCGGCAGCCGAAGATGAGATCTGGGAAGCGGTCGCGACCACCTGCCCGGCGACATCGGTCATGCTCGAGGCCATCGCGTTGAACGAGAATCCCAGTTCGGCAAACTCCTTCGGCATACCCGACGTCCCGACCCGGGTGCGCAGCTGACCATCACCGAACCGCCTGGCCGCACTGACCAGTTCGGCCAAAGGGCGATCGAGGGAGCGTATGGCCGCGTAAACCAGCCCTCCGCCCATCAGCAGTGCGATCAACAGGATGCCAAGCACGTACCTGGCACGCTCCAGGGCGCGTTGTTGGAAGGCGGCGGTGGAATTCGCCAGAATCAGCGACTGCCGCTCGCCGATCGCCGAGATCAAACCCGCCAACTGCCGTGCCAGAGGCTGCGACTCGTCGGCCAGCTGCCGGGCCTCCGTGCGCCGGCCGATATCGTACAGCGCGTGAGCACGGGCGAACTCCACCTCGAGGTTGGTGAGCGCCGCGGTCAGTTGCTCGACCAGCAGGACGTCTTCGGCCGCGAGGCCTTCCAATTCTCGGTAGCGGTTCGCCACATCTTGAGTACGGCCGGCGAGCTGGGTGAATTGTGCTTTCTGGTCACGATCGCCGGTGGCGAGATACCCTTCAGCGGCGAAGATCAAGTCGAGAACATCAGCCTGCAAGCCGCTGCCCCACTCGGCCACGCGCGTCACCTGAGCCATGCCGGCGTCGTACTCGTCGGCCAGCCCATTGAGCGAGCTGATGCCGATCAGCCCACTGGTCAGCAAGCCGATGAGCAGGACGAGGAAAGCGCTGGTCTGTCGAGCCTTGATAGTCTGAATCACGAGCCGCCCTCTACGCTCACGAATTCGATTGCATTACCGGATACACGTCCTACGGCGAAGCTCTTGCCGATCGGGTCGCCATTTTCGTCGAAAGCGATGCGACCGCTCACACCGGAAAATGCCTCGCGCTCTCTGCCGACCTGCTCGAGGTAGTCGCGTATCCTCGTTCGGTCGAACCCGACCTCGCTCACCGCCTGTGCCAGCAGCATTAAGGCGTCGTAGCCCAAAGCGGCGAAGTGGTCGGGCGGAGCACCGTACTGGGCCTGATAGGCATCGACGAACTCGCGGCCGCCGCCACCTGGAGCGTCCGGGTGGTAGAGCAATCCGATGTAAGTTCCCTCGAAGACCGGCCCCTGACCGGCGAGCCCCAGGATCCCGTCTCCGCCCACGAAGGGTGCGTCGATACCCATCTCGCGAGCCTGACGGATCACCGGCGCGGCGCCAATGTCGGTGCTGCCGATGAAAATCAGGTCCGGTCGTACAGCTCGGATCCCCATTAGATAGGCTTCGAAGTCCGTGGTGCTCCCCTCGATGAATGGGTACTCCTCCACCAGGGCACCGCCAGCGGCCGTGTAGGTCCTGCCGAACCCATCGCGGAGACCGCGGCCGTAAGGGTCGTTGGCATAGATGATCGCCGCTCTGGTCCCCAACTCGCGCAGCGCGAACTCGGCCAGCCCGGCGGCGTTGACCACGTCGCTGGAACAGACGCGGAAAATCCACGTGCCGGCATCGCTGATCTCTGGGCTCGTGGCGACGGGGGATACGATGGGAAGGCCGCGGTTGTAGATCGGGACTGCGGCGAGCGTGGCGCCCGAGTTGACGTGCCCGACCACCGCCAGCACCGTGGCGTCACTGTACAGCCTGTCGGCTACCGTCACCGCCCGGCGCGTGCTGGCGCTGTCGGTCAGCGCTACGAGTTCGACCGCTCGTCCATCGATTCCGCCCGCCGCGTTGAGCTGGTCACGGGCCAGCTCGGCACCGCGTAGCGTGTGTGAACCGATGAACTGCTCGAGAGGCGCCGCGACGCCGAATCGGACGGTGTCGTCGGAACCTCCGCCGCCGCAGGCGGTGGCCACGAGGATGAGGGCCGCCAGCCCAGAGAGCGAGGCATGTGTACGAGTCGATCGGATAAGCATGGTAAGAAAGGGGTATGGGGAATCGGGTGGGGGAGACGCGGTAAACTACAATAACCAAATGGCTTACGTGCCGTCAAGCACGCGGACGCCGCGCCAGCGCCCGGCGCCCGGTGCGTGACCGACACATCGGAGCCGCTCTTCTCGTACGAAAGGGCGGGGCTCCCGGCCCCGCGGGCACTACTCCGAAGATCCGACAAGGAGGAAAAATGGGCGGTAGTCTCTACGGCCTGATTGTGCTAATCCTCGATATCGGAGCGCTCCTAACCATCTGGGAGAGCCGCCAATCCACGGGCAGCAAGCTTCTGTGGACTGTGGCGGTTCTCGTGTTCCCGATTGCCGGCGTCTACGTCTGGGCGCTCGTCAACATCTGGAAGAACAGTGAGTCCTTGGGTAGCAAGCTTCTGTGGAGCGCGGCGGTGCTCTTATTCCCGATCGTCGGCGTCATCACCTGGCTCCTCTTCGGACCAAGGAAGTAGCGGGGCACCGCCGGCGCCGTCCGTTGGGCTGGCCCGGCGGGCCTCAGCTTTCCACCGGTCCGACCCGCGGCGCGGGCGTGAGCTCGGTGACGGCGGCCTCAGGGTTCCTTACAATGAGGAAGTAGGCGAACAGCAAGCTGGGCCAGCAGTGGAGCGCCAATCGATGCATCGAAGTGGCCACATGCCAGGCAAGGTCGTACGGGGTCACGACGTAAACAAAAATGTAGGCTGCCAGAACCAGGCCCAGGGTGACCAGCATGGTGCCCAGACTCTCTCGCTCGACCCCCTCTTTTCTCCAGCCGACCACCAACAGGTAGAGCGCCAGGGCCAGGGGCGCTGCGGCCAACCAGCCGCTGAGTGCCAGGAATCGCTCGCCGAACGAGTGTAGCACGAACCAGAGCCTCCAGGGGTTAGTCAGCCGGTCGAGGATGTCGGTCGGCTGCAGCGACGCCAGTAGATCGTTGGCCGGTGCGATCCCCCACTTGAAGGCGCAGATCAGCAGGAGCATCGGTGCCAACCCGAGGACCATGACGCCCTGGCACCGAAGGGCCTGCCTCCCACCTCGCAGGCGGGCGATCACCAGCAGGCGGGCGACGAACAGGGCGAGCACGAAGAGCAGGCCCTCGTTCTTCGTCCAGGCGGCGAGACCGGCGGTCAGCCCCGCCAGTACGACGAGCCCGTCACCTCCTTCCTTCACCGTATCGGCGAGCGCCAGCGCAACGAACGACCCCAGCATGAAGAAGGCCAAAGGGACGTCGGCGTACTGATTCGCCCCCTGGTAGACCAGCGAGTTGCAGCAGAGAAGTACGACACCGGCCAGTAAGCCCTGTCCGCGGCTGCGCAACGACGTGAGCGCTCCCCAAAGCAGGAGGGCCGTCGCGAGGGTGAAGACCAGGCCCAGCAGGATCGGCACGGCCTGCGGCTCGGAGCCGATGAAACTCCACGCACGTGCGACAGCGCCGGGAACGAGTAGTGGATAGTCGGCGTGTGCCCAGGTTCCCAGCAGATTCGAGAAGGCATCCCTCCAATGATCTGCCCCGCGGAACAGGAAACGGGCGCGCAGGTTCCAGATAGTCGTCGCGTCCCAGGCGCCGTGCGGGTAAGTGGCCGATCGGTAGCCGAACCTGACGAGCGCTGCGATGAGCGAACCGGCGAACGCCGGGGCCAGCAGCCAGGAGACGAACGGTGCGCCGGTCGGGTGGCCGACGGGCCTGCGGGGGCCCGTCAGCGCTTCGCTTCGGACCCGACGGAGTGCCAACCCAAGCAGGACCGCCAGGCCCATCGCCTCCAGGGCGAAGAACGCCTTCGAAGAGCCGAAGCCGACCAGGCCGATGAAGAAACCCGCCGAAGAAAGCCCCAGTCCCAACCCGGCGCCCAGCGCCAGGATCAGAGGCAGATCTCCTCTCAAGCCTCGTTCCCGTGGCCAAAACACACAGAGTAGCAGTGAACCGCCGATGACGGGGATAATGAACGCAATCGCCAGCGTCGCTGTCATCGCTGCGCCCCCTCGAGCAGTAGGACGCCTTCACCAAGGTTGCGTCTCACAACAAGTCCCGCGGGGTAGGTTCTGCCAGCCGCCTGCTCGGCCGCCGAGTCGGCGGGGTAGTTGCCGACCACGATTGGAAAATCTGCCCCTCTCAGCACGATGACTGGGGCGAGCGCGTACTGGGTGAGGAAATAGTCCTGAAGTGCCTCGACGGTAGTGAACGCGTTGCCGCTCCACCCGTCGCTCGCGTAGCCCACGACCCCGCGCGGCGGCAGATGCTCCCTCAACGGCCGGAGGCGCTGGTCTTGACTGCCCGTCCGCCGGGCGCCGACCGCCGGGGTCGCGGCACGCGAGTCGCGATGCAGCTCGACGGTTTGGTAGAGCGCCTCAACGCTACCGGCCAGCGCCAGGAAGACGGTAGCTGCCAGCGCCGCTCGGGCCAGCAGAGGCCGGTGGGTCCGCATACCCGCCAAGATACCGGCCTAACCACGTTTCAGCTACGAAAGGGCCGAGGTGGAACCGGGCGCCGCGGCGCGGGCGTTGACTTGGGGTGGGCCAGAGCGCATGCTGATGTGGTTGTGGCCCAACCCTGGAGGGATTCCAATGATAGCTCCGACTTTGCCATGGAAGCGGCGTCTCGTTGGCCCGACGCAGACAGTGGCTCGGCGGAAGGGGTGGCGCTGCGTTGTCCTGCTTGCGGTCCTCCCGGTGGTCCTCAGCACGCCGCCGGACTGCCTCGGCCAGCAGCAGAACATCTTCCTGCCCGTCGACTCGATCGAGCACCTGTTCCGCTACGGGGAGATGCGCGTCCTACAGATCAGGGACACGCGCTTCGAGGGGGACAGGACGCAGATGGCTGTGCTGGCCTTTCCCGAGACTATGGCGTTACGCGTCAAGTGGGCGGCGGCTCCCAGGGGCGCCGACTCGTTCAACAACCGCCCGCGATTCGAGATCGCGGTCTACGAGCTGCAGAAGCTCTTCCTGGACGAGGAGGACTACGTTGTGCCGCCGACGGTCGTCCGCGCCGTCACGTTGGCCGAGTACCCCATGAAAGATGAAGTGCGCACGACATTCCGCGGCATAGAATCCGTGGTGGTACTCATGCAGTACTGGCTCAGCAACGTCACCAGCCAGGATGTCTACGACAAGGACCGGGCCAAGGACGATTCGCTGTATGCTCGGCACCTGGCCAACCTGAATATCCTCACGTATCTGGTCAGGCACGCGGATGCCAACCCGGGCAACTTCTTGATCTCGACGGCGGGGAACGCGCGGGTCTTCGCGGTGGACAACGGCGTATCCTTCGGCGACATAAGCGATCGGCCCGACGACTGGCGGAAGATGCGCACCGACCGTTTGCCGCAGGCTACGGTCGAGAGGTTGCGCGGCATTAGCGAAGAAGATCTGCACCAGGCACTGGGCGTGCTGGCCCAATTCGAGGTGCGGGACGAGTTACTGGTGCAGGTGGAGCCTACGGAGAACCTGAACCCGGGGAGGGGCGTGCGCCGGGAGGACGACGTCGTTCAGTTTGGACTGACCACCCGCGAGATCGGGAGAGTCCATGGACGCCTGCAGGATCTGCTGGAGGATATAGACGAGGATAAGTACGAGATCTTTTGAATGCGATGCGCGTTAGCAGAAAGACCCTGACGACGATCGGTCTCGCCGCCTTGGCCGTCCCGCTGCTGGCGGCCGCCGGGTCGGCCGTGATGTTCGATTGCGGGCCGGTGCGGCCTGCTCCCCAGGAGGATGCCGGGCAGGCGGAGGTCCGTTTCGACGGCGAGTACGGCCTCTGGGTGCGGGAGAGCGGCGACTCGCTGGTGGTGCAATGGCTGACCCGGGAAGCCGGTGCAGGCTACCTGGAGGTGCTCGTCGACGGCGGCGCCGTTTTCAAGTTCGAGACCGAGCCCGACACAGCCCACGCCGTGTCCTTTCCCAGGCCGGCAGCCCCGGAGCTGATGCTGCGTTACGGTGGCCGCAGCGATCCACAGGACGCGCACGAGACGGTCATCTACTTCGACCTGCAGCGGCGCCCGATCCAGACCGAGTTCGAAGACGTCGACACGTTGTTCGTGGTCGGTGATGTCCACGGCAAGTACGACGAGCTCAGCGAGCTGTTCCGCAACGCCGGCCTCATAGATGAAGATGATCGCTGGACCGGCGGCCGCAAATGGATCGTGTTGCTCGGTGACCTGTTGGATCGCGGGCCGGACGTCCATAAGATCTTGTGGTTCTTGTATGAGTTGGAGCGTGACGCAGCGCGGCACGGCGGCCGCGTCCAGGTCCTGCTGGGCAATCACGAGATCATGGCAATGACCGACGACCCCCGCTACGTGTCACCGAAGGAGCTGCTGGTCGCCCAGAGGCATGGGGTCGCCTACTGGCAGCTGTTTGATCCGCGCAGTTCGATCCTCGGGAAATGGCTCGCCGCGAAGCCGGCGCTGATCAGGGTCGACCGGGTGCTCTTGGCCCACGGTGGTGTCGGTCCCGAGTACATGGACTATACGATCCCCGAGTTCGACGACTCGCTGGCGACCTTCATGAGCGAGCAGTGGTTCTCCCGTATGGCCGATTCCACGGCCCCCTACACCCCGCTGGACTCGGTCACGCTTTTCCGGCGCTTCGACTTCTTCTTCGACGATAACAGCGTCTTCTGGTATCGGAGCTACGTGTATACCGATACGCTTGGGCATGTGCTCCAGCAGGTTCTCGAGCGGCACGACAGCGATATTCACGTGGTCGCACACACGCCGGTTGACCGTATCCAACAGATGTACGATGGTGATTTGATCGCCGTGGACCTCGAGGACGCAGCGACAGAGATGCTCCTGTTGATCCACAGCACCGCAAGTTACGAGCGGTTTCGCTACACCCTCTCGGGGCCGCCGCAGCCGCTGGAGATCGCCGTCCCGACCGGCGGGGGGTAGCTCTCCTACTCCGGCCGACCTGCTCACCGCCTGGGAGCCGAGTAGTGAACGGGAAGGCTCACTGGGAACGGATTTACGCGACGAATGCGCCGGATGAGGTCTCCTGGTTTCAAGCCAAACCCGAGACCTCGCTGCGGATGATCGAGGCATCGGGCGTCGGACCCGACGGGCTGATCATCGATGTCGGCGGCGGCGCTTCGACCCTCGTCGACTATCTTCTCGACGCTGGCTACAAGAACGTGAGCGTCCTGGACTGGGCACCTCGTGGCCCGGAACAGGCCCGGGCACGGCTGGGGTCGCGTGCCGATGAGGTGAAGTGGATCGAGGCCGACATCACCCGGTTCGAAGCGCCCCACAGGTGGGATCTCTGGCACGACCGGGCGGTCTTTCATTTTCTCACCGACGGCGCCGACCGGGCGGCCTATCGTGCCAGCTTGTTCCGCTGCGTGGCGTCGGGTGGTCAGGTGATTATCGCGACGTTCGGGCTGGAGGGACCGAGGCGCTGCTCCGGGCTCGACGTGGTTCGTTACAGCCCGGACTCTCTGGCGGCCGAGCTCGGTGCCGGGTTCACGCTGGTCGAGAGCGAGGCCGAGCTACACCGAACACCCAAGGGCGCGGTCCAGACGTTCAACTACTGCCGCTTCCGCCTGGCGTAGTAGGGAGGGGACGCACCACGAACCGCCCAAGAGATCCTCCACTACCCCATCGCCAGGGGAAAGCTGACCCACCGGTTCAGTCAATACCTCTTCCTGACCTCTTCCTGCGCGTCATCAGCCGCCAACCCTGGCCGCCGACCGACTATCCAACAGTGCGGGAGGGCCCGGCGTGCGACCCGGCCCGGGGCGGCCAGCAGGTAGCTTGACCCACAGTTCAAGGTGTCCGATTTTGGGACTGACAGATCCCACAGGCAGACACCGGGCGGCGAGCCCGGGGCCCCGGGTATCCCGGAATCTGTTGCGGTTCTGGGCGCTCCGGGGCGGCCCCGTCGTGGCACGGATCTTCCCCCTACGAATCCGGGCGAGGGTTTGATCCGTATAAGAGACTGAGGGTATAGTCTCACCTCACAGGGGTGATTTCATTGGATATTAAGCGGGAGCCGCGGCCGAAAACCAAGCGCTGGGTCTACCTCGGCGTCGGGATCGCCGCGGTCGTCGTGATCACGGTAGCTCTGGGCCGGTTGGGGCCCGCCGCCCCCGGCGTTGACCGGTCGAACGTCTGGACCGACGTGGTCAAGCGGGGCGAGATGGTGCGGCAGGTCCGTGGCCCGGGGAACCTGGTCTCGGAGCAGGTGCGCTATATCGCATCGCTGACGGCCGGGCGCGTCGAGCGCCGGCTGGTGGAGCCCGGAGCCGAGGTGGATAGCGCCACCGTGCTGCTGGAGCTCAGTAACCCCGACGTCGAGATCCAGGCGCTGGACGCGCAGCGCCAGCTGACGGCGGAAGAGGCGCGCCTCGTCGATCTGAGGACCCAGCTGGAAAACCAGCGACTGAGCCAGGAAGGGCTGGTGGCGACGGTACGCACCCAGTACCTGGAGGCGATGCGGAATGTCTCCCGGGATGAAGAACTGGCGGAACGCGGCCTGCTCTCGGACATCGACCTGCAGAACTCCCGCGACAGGGCGGAGGAACTGGAGAAGCGGCTGGAGGTCGAGCGGCAGCGGCTATCCGTGATGACGAACGCCCAGGAGACCCAGCTGGCGGCGCAGCGCGCTCAGGTCGAGCGACTGCGCTCGATCGCCGTGTTCAAAGAGAACCTCGTCGAATCGATGAAGGTGGTGGCCGGCGTGTCGGGCGTGCTGGCCGACCTTCCGTTGGAACCAGGCCAGTGGGTGAGGCCCGGGGACGAACTCGCCCGAATCGTCCAGCCCGGGCGGCTGCGGGCGGAAGTGCGGATCCCCGAGACCCAGGCACGCGACGTGGCGATCGGGCAGCTGGCGCTAATCGACACGCGCCCCGACACCGTTCGGGGGCGAGTGATCCGCATCGATCCCGCGGTGGCGGGCGGCAGTGTGACCGTCGATGTACGCCTTGAGGGCGAGTTGCCGAAAGAAGCACGTCCAGACCTGAGCATTGACGGGACTATCGAGATCGAGCGACTGACCGACGTGCTTTACGTGTCGCGGCCGACCTATGGGCAGCCGAACAGCTTGGTTGGGCTGTTCAAGGTCGTCGAGGATGGAAACGCCGCCGTGCGCGTCCCCGTGCGGTTGGGCCGCGCATCGGTGAATACGATAGAGATCATTGATGGCTTGATGGAGGGTGACGAAGTAATCGTGAGCGACATGTCCAATTGGGACGAGTACGACCGCGTACGACTCCGGGGATGAACTCGAAACGAGAGCGGAAACAGAACAATGGCTAGTCAGAACGGCAGTTCCTTGATCCGGCTTGACGGAGTGGGCAAGGTCTTCTATACCGAAGAGCTGGAGACGCACGCACTGGACGACATTCACCTGGATATCCAGAATGGGGAGTACGTGGCCATCGCGGGCCCTTCGGGCTGCGGCAAGACTACGTTGCTATCGATCCTCGGACTTCTGGATACACCGACGTCCGGTGACTATATGCTCGACGGCGAGCCGGTGGCGAGCCTAACAGCATCGCAGCGCGCACGGATCCGCAACCAGCACATCGGTTTCATCTTCCAGGCGTTTAACCTGATCGGCGATCTGACGGTCTACGAGAACGTCGAGCTGCCGCTGACTTATCGTGGCATGCCGTCGGCCGAGCGGAAGCAACGGGTCCACGATGCGTTGGAACGCGTTGGGATGGCGCACCGGATCAATCACTACCCAGCTCAGCTCTCGGGCGGCCAGCAGCAGCGCGTGGCGGTCGCGCGGGCACTCGTCGGCCAGCCCTCCATTCTGCTTGCCGACGAGCCGACCGGTAACCTGGACTCGAAGAACGGCAATGCGGTGATGGAGCTGCTGCGCGAGCTGCACCGGGAGGGCTCGACGATCTGCATGGTGACGCACGATCCACGTTACGCGCACTTCGCCGATCGGACACTCAATCTCTTCGACGGCCAGATCGTCAGCGAGGCGAACGGCGAGAAGCTGAGGGAGCTGGAAGAGAGCGGCTTTGACGTATAATTAGCGCGACATTCGACAGCCTACAGCCATCGGCCGATGTCCGGCTTTCTCTCAACGATCGACCCCCGACGTCCGAGATTCGACCTTCAACACCGGGCGTCGGGGGTCGAACCTAGGACGTCGAGCGCCGAGAAGTGAGCCGACATCGATGGAACCATTGCCTAGCTACCGCGTCCTCATCGCCGACGACCAGCCAGACGTGCTGCAGGCTCTCCGCCTGCTGCTGAAAGGCGAGGGTTTCGAAATCGAGAGCGCTACCTCGCCGGCCGGCGTGCTGTCGGCAATCGAGGCGCAGGACTTCGACGCCGTACTCCTCGACCTCAACTACAGCCGCGATACGACTTCGGGCCGCGAAGGTCTCGATCTGCTGGCCTCGATCCAACTGCTCGACGACACCTTACCCGTAATCGTGATGACCGCCTGGGCTAGCGTGGAAACGGCGGTGGAGGCGATGCAACGCGGCGCCCGCGACTACGTGCAGAAACCGTGGGACAACGCGCGGTTGCTCGCCACACTACGTACGCAGGTGGAGCTGGGCCGGGCGCTGCGCAAGGGTCAACGTCTGGAGCATGAGAACCTGCGGTTGCGAGAGCAGGAGCTGCCCGGGCTGATCGCCGAGTCGCGGGCCATGCAGCCGGTGCTGGAAATCATGGAGCGGGTCGCCGCCTCGGATGCCAACGTTTTGATCAGCGGCGAACATGGGACCGGCAAGGATGTGGTGGCGCGCTGCCTGCACGCCGCCTCCGATCGGGCGGCCAAGCCGCTGGTTACGGTAAACGCCGGCGGCATCTCGGAGACTCTATTCGCGAGCGAATTGTTCGGGCATGTAAAGGGTGCGTTTACCGACGCCAAGTCCGACCGCATCGGCTGTTTCGAGCTGGCACATAGCGGAACGCTCTTTCTGGATGAAATCGCCAACGTACCCGTCCAGCAGCAGGCTAAGCTGTTGCGTGTGCTCGAGACCGGCGAACTACAGCGAGTCGGTTCATCGAAGACACGACAGGTAGATGTCCGGCTCCTATCAGCCACGAACGCGAACATCTTCGAAGAGGTTGCCGAGGGGCGGTTCCGAGAGGACCTTCTGTATCGGCTCAACACGGTGGAGATCGAGCTTCCACCGCTGCGCGATCGGCGCGAGGATATTCCCCTGCTGGCCAACAACTTTCTCCTGCGGATGGCCGAGCGGTATCGCAAGCCCGTCGAGCGTTTTGAGGCGGACGCGATGCAGGCTTTGCTGGAGCACACGTGGCCGGGCAACGTGCGTGAGCTCGAGCATGTGATCGAGCGTGCTGTCCTGATGGCACGCGGAGCGTCGATCCGTGCTGCGGATCTGGGGCTGCGGTCTAGAAGCGATGGGACCGCGCCGCTCGAGGAGATGAAATTGGAGGAAGCGGAGCGTTATCTTATCCAGAGGGCGCTCGAGCGTCACGGCGGCAATGTGAGCCAGGCGGCAGCGGCGCTCGGACTCAGCCGCAGCGCTCTATACCGGCGCCTCCAGCGCTACGACCTGCCACACTAGACTAGAAACGGCGGATGAGCAGAATGCGCCACGAACAGCGCATACTCGTTATGACGCTGATCGCTGGGCTGCCCGGTACGCTCGTGGCGACGATCTTGCTCTGGATCGGCGACTTCTCGACCAAGGTCCAATGGACCTTCACGCTGTTGGTCGCGTCGATCTGGCTGGGCTATGCGTTCGCGGTGAGGGAGCGCGTCATCCGTCCTCTGCAGACACTGTCAAACATGCTCGCCGGTTTGCGCGAGGGCGACTACTCCATCAGGGCGAGACGCAGTAGTCCGAGAGGCCCGCTGGGCCTCGCCATGCTGGAGGCGAACATCCTCGGCGAAACGCTTCGCGAGCAGCGGCTCGACGCGCTTGAGGCGACGGCGCTCTTGCGCCGCGTGATGGAAGAGATCGATGTGGCGGTCTTCGCCTTCGACGCGGCAGGCCGACTGCGGCTCGCGAATAGAGCCGCCGAGCGCCTGCTGGACCGACCGCTGGAAGGGTTGATCGGCCGCGACGCGGCCTCGCTCGGCCTCGCGCGCCCCCTGGAGGAGAGTCCCGGGACGATGGATCTGACCTTCCAGGGGCGCCTGGGGCGTTGGGACGTGCGGCAGACGACGTTCCGACAGGGCGGCGTGCCTCACCGGCTGTTGGTGCTGGCCGACCTCAGCCAGGCGCTGCGTCAGGAGGAGCGCCAGGCTTGGAAGCGCCTGATCCGCGTGTTGAGCCACGAGATCAATAACTCGCTGGCCCCGATCAAGTCGACGGCGGATAGCCTGCTGAACCTGACGCGGCGCCGGCCGCGACCCGCCGACCTGGACGAGGACGTGGAACAGGGCCTCAAGGTGATCGCCGGCCGCTCGGAGGCGTTGAGCCGCTTCATGGCATCGTACGCCGACCTGGCGCGGCTGCCGCCGCCGGTGCCCGGTCCGGTGGAGGTCGGGGCCTGGGTGCGACGAGTCGCCGAGCTGGAGACGCGACTGCCAGTCGCAGTGTGTGACGGCCCCGACGTGACGGTCGTCGCCGATGGAGATCAGCTAGACCAGCTGCTGATCAACCTCGTTCGCAACGGGGTCGATGCGGCGCTCGAGACGGGCGGCGGCGTGGAGGTCGGCTGGCAACGTGATGATGGTAAGCTGGAGGTTTGGGTGCGGGATGAAGGTCCCGGGCTCTCCGACACCAAGAACCTCTTCGTCCCCTTCTACAGCACGCGGCCCGGTGGCTCGGGGATCGGCCTCGTACTCAGCCGTCAGATCGCCGAGGGCCATGGCGGCACCCTGGAGTTGCGGAATCGTAGCGACCGCAGTGGCTGCGTCGCCACATTGACGTTGCCGGACCGCAGCTAGCCCGTCAGTACTTCCTCCCCGTCCAGCTTGGCCACGATCACCGAACCGCAGGAATCGCTGAGCACGTTCACTGTGGTGCGGAACATGTCGAGGACCCGGTCCACCGCGAGGATGATCGCCACGCCCTCCAGCGGCAGTCCCACTGCGGCCAATATGATCGACATCATCACAAGTCCGGACATCGGAACACTGGCGGCGCCGATCGACGCCAGCAGCGCCGTGACGACGATGACAAGCTGCTGGTCGAAGGAGAGCGCGAAACCGTAGACCTGCGCGATGAAAATCACGGCGACGCATTCGTAGAGCGCCGTACCGTCCATGTTGACCGTCGCGCCGATCGGGAGCACGAAAGAGGCGATCTTTTCTGAGACCTTCGAGTTATCGGTCACCGCCTCCATCGTGAGCGGCAGCGTCACTATGGTCGAACAAGTGGAGAAGGCGGTCACCAGCGGCGGTGGCATCCCCTTGTAGTGTCGCCAAGGATTCTTACGCGTCACGAGGTATACGAGCAGCGGCAGGGTGACGCTGGCGTGGATGAACAGCCCGACTAGGACGACGATAAAGTAGAAGCCGAGCGATCGGAAAGCCTCGAAGCCCGTCGTCGCCACTATCGTGGCGTTAATTCCGAACACGCCCAGCGGTGCCGACCAGATCACCAGCCGGGTCATCTTCATCATCGCCTGGAATGCCGCCTGGAAAAAGTCGCCCAGCTGTGTCCTGTGCGGCTCTTTGAGCTGCGTGATGAAGTAGCCGAACAGAATGCAGAAGAAGATGACCGGGAGAACGTCACCCTCGGCCAGCGACTGGAACGGGTTTTCCGGAATGATCCGCAGTATGAGGTCCTTGACGCTCTGTTGCGCCGCCGGAATCTCTGTAACCGTCTCCTCCAGCCGGATCGCCGACCCGACGCCGGGCCTGAGGATGTTCACCAGGATCTGGCCCGTCAGTATCGCCATCAGGCTGCTGGTGATGTAGTATGCGAGAGTTCTGGCGCCAAGCAGACCCAGGTTCTTCCGCTCGCCGACACTGACGACGGCCGCGGTGAGGGAGGTGATTATCAGCGGCATGATCGCCATGCGGAGGAGCCTGAGAAACACCTCGGACAGCGGCTCGGCGACCGGTACGATCGCGTCGCCGAACAGCTTGCCGGCGAGCATCCCGGCGAACAGGCCGACGAATATCCAAAATGTCAGCGATCTGTAAGGGATCCTCATAGCCGCATAATCTGGAGTGCCGTGGCCAGTTAGGAAACCACCGGCGCTTCGAACCCACCGGGAGGCCAGCCGTGCGCAACGCAGTCATCGCGACAGCCTCGGTTTTCGTCGTTTGGACCGCCATCGGGCCGCCTCCGGGCTTGGCGCAGTGGGCCGAACCGGATAGTGCCGCAATCGCACCGCGCGTCGACAGCGTGTTCAGCGAGTACGACCGGACCGATTCGCCGGGCTGTGCGTTGGGCGTGATTCGGGACGGCGAGCTGATCAACGCCCGCGGCTACGGGATGGCGAACCTCGACCTGGGTGTCGCGATAACGCCGGCCAGTGTGTTCCGGATCGGGTCGACGTCGAAGCAGTTCACGGCGGCGGCGGTTGTGCTGGCGGCGCAGAACGGGGAACTGTCGCTGGACGACGACATCCGGGGATACCTGCCGGAGATGCCCGACTACGGTAAGACGGTCACGATTCGTGACCTGCTGCATCACACGAGCGGCATCCGCGACTACATAAGACTCATGTACCTATCGGGTCTCCGCGAAGACGACTGGTACACTGACGATGAGGTCTTAGTGATGCTGGCACGGCAGCAGGCGACGAACTTCGAGCCGGGCTCCGAGTATCTCTACAGTAACTCGGGCTACTTCTTGATCTCACAGATAATCGAGCGCGCCACCGGGCTAACGCTTCGCGAGTACGCGCAGCAGCACATCTTCCGGCCGCTGGGGATGACCCACACCCACTTCCACGACGACCACAAGGAGATCGTCGCCAACCGCGCGAGCGGCTACCAACCGGTACGCGGCGGCGGCTTCCGGATCAGCATGACCACCCTCGACATGGTGGGCGACGGCGGCGTGTTCACGACGGTCGAGGACCTTCTGATGTGGGACAGGAACTTCTATGAGCCGCGGGTCGGTGGTGACGTTTTCCTGCGAACGATGCTCCGGCGTGGCGTCCTGACGGGCGGTGACACTCTGAGCTATGCGCTGGGGCTGGGACACGCGACCTACAGGGGACTACCCACCGTGCGACATGGGGGGGCGTGGGTCGGGTTCCGTGCGCAGATGATCCGCTTCCCGGAACAGCGCTTCTCGGTGATCTGCCTGTGCAACCTGGCCACGGCGAACCCGACGGACCTGGCCGAGCGCGTGGCGGATGTCTACCTGGCCGACCTGCTGGCGCCGGTGGAGGAGCGCGAGAGGCGCGGCGACCGGAGGCCTGAGTCGGAGGCGGCGGAGGCGCCGGAGTACAGTGCGGCCGAGCTGGTGGCGTTCGCCGGAACGTACTACAGCGAGGAGCTCGACGCGGATTACCGGATCTACCTCGAGGAGGAGGAGCTGAGGGTTCAGCGGGGCCGCGGCGAACCGATTGCGCTCCAACCCACGGGCGTGGATGAATTCGAAGTGGAGGGTGCTCGTGTAATGTTCGGGCGAGACGGTCGCGGCCGACCCGAGAGCTTCGTGCTCGATGCGGGCCGTGTCAGGGGCATTCGCTTCGTTCGGATTAATGGGGATTGAGACGGTGGCGGGAAGTAAGAGACTGCTGTGGACCTGCCCGAGGTGCGGGCTGCGATTCGCCAGCGTCGCCCCCAAGAAGCGCTGGCCGGATGTGGGCCTCTGGCTGACCCGGCGCGTCGAGCGCCCCGAGATTCGCCGTGTCGAGGAGATCGTGCCGCGCACTTACACCCAGGGCTTCCGGTTCGAACATCCGGCAGAGATAGATGAAGAGTTTGCAGCGATCCTTGGCGAGGCCTACACCGTTGGTTGCCAGGAGCATCTGACCGGTTGAGCAACCAGGAGATTCCATGTCTCTCAGGAGAATCGAAGGCATCGAGTGGTACGTGGATCGCAAGGCCGAAGAACACGGCGAACCCGGCATCTACCATTCGTACATGGCGAGCCTGGCGACAGCCATCAATCACGTCGCCGGATCGCTCGACCCGGCGTGGCTTATGGGGAGTAGCGGCTTCGCTTTCAGGAGCTTCATCAGCCAGGTCTTCTGCCCCAGCGCGATGAGCATCTTCAAGTGGGCCGACGTCCTACCCGAGGCGATGGAGCAGGCGGGCTACGAGTGCGAGTACATCAGTCGCATGTGGGACGACGGCCACCTGGAAGATCAGAGGAGGGAGGAGGCTCACGTCGCTTTAGTCGAGGCGGTCGGCCGCGGCGTCCCGGCCATCGTCTGGGACGTCGCCGATGTGGAATGGGGACTGATAGTCGGCTACGACGACGACAAACGGTTGTACGATGTTCTGTCGTATGTGGGCAAGTCGACATCGCTTCCGTACAAGAAGCTGGGGAAGAATGGCATAGACGTACTCTCGGTGGCGATCCCGGGTCGGGCGAACGGCAGGAATTGCGAGGAGATCGTGCTCAACTCGTTGAGAGTGGCGATCGCGCACGCCGACGGGGAAGAGTGGACCGAGCGGCCCGACTACCAGAACGGGCTCGCCGGGCTCGACCTGTGGGCGACCATGTACGACCGCTGGGCCATGCTGGTCGGCGCCGGCAAAGGCGAGAACCTTCCGTTGGACCTTGTCGATTGGGCCGCCTACTACGCCGGACATCACTACTCGGCCCGCTGCTATGCCCGGGATTACCTGGAGGCCGTCGCCGGTGAGAGCGAGCCGCTGCGGCAGGCCGCGTCCTCGTACGCGACGGTTGCCTGCCACCTGCGGCCGGTCTGGGAACACGCCTGCGAGAAGCGCCCCCCCGAAAGCGTCGTACTGTCCTCTCTGGCGGATCACATAAGAGACGCGCTGCTCTCCGAGGCGCGGGCGATCGACTACATCAGGGAGCACGTCGAGGATCGCTAGAGGCTCAACCAGTAGTTGAACTTCACCAGCAGGGTGTTCTGGGCCGGGTCGTCGAAAAGCCTGTCGAGCTCCTTCAAACCCCTGAAGGTGGGGTCGCTCACCCAGTTCCCGCGGTCGTGGTTCCAGACCAGAAACAGAGTCGATCCGGGCATGTACTCCCAGCGCAGCACCAGGTTCGTGCGCAGCGAACGGGTGGAGAAGTCGGGGTTGGGGAAGTCGAACGGCTCGGCCGGGCCGTCGCCGTCCGGATCGGCTGTGTAGGTGTTGGATTCCTCGTCGTACGAGATCCTCGAACCGCCGTCCACTCCATAGCGAAGGTGGTTGAACGTACCGGGTTCCGCCAGCTCCTTGAAGCCGAAGTAATCTCCGCTGGCGATGTACGGCTGTGCCCAAAGCTGCAGTGACAGGTTCGGCGTAACGGCCATATCGAGCCGCAAGGTGAGATCCAGGCTCGTCTGCTTGAGTTCGCTGAACACGTAACGCCCGCCGTACGTCGCCGTCGCCAGGGAGTCCTGGCGTTGCGTAACGTAGAAACCCATCGCGTGTGACTTATCGAAGCCGGGCGAGAGCACGAGGCTCAGTGATCCGCTCGGCCGGATCCGTATGTTGAAGCCGCTGCCAATGCCCGAGCCGCCGTATTCGTTTCCGGCGTAGTACGTGAAAAAGCTGAGCGAGACGGGTTTGCGGCTGTCGGTGCTGACGAACCCCTCCGCGTTCCAGATCTGCGGGCTCTCCCTCAAAGGACCGCCGCGGGTCGCCTTGTCGCTCTGCGCTCTAAAGCTGTAGCTGGCGCCGAGGTTGAAGTTCCAATAGTTGAGGAACTGCCCACCGATGCCGAGGTAGGGTGAGCGCCCCAGAGACGTACCGCCGAAGTTCCACGATTGCGCGAACGTCGCGTTTATCCGGAAGTTGCGGAACACCTTCCCGGGGTCGAGCCAGCGCCGCTGCAGACGCACACCCCAAAAGATCCGGTCGACGACGCTCTCGAACCCGGCATCGTTGATCTCGAACCCCGGTGAGTAGGCGAAGAAGTCCGTCGCATAGGTCCAGTTGCCGCTTACCTTGCCCGCCTGGATCGAGGTGGCGTAACCGGACAGGTTCGTCGCGGTCGTGTCGACCGAGACGTAGTCCTGGTCGGGCCGCTGGTAATAGCGGGCCGATGAACGCTGCGTGCGAGTGATCGCCAGCGGATCGCCCCGGACGTGCGACGCGGCAAATGAGCCGTTCAACACGAACCGGTCGCCTCCGAAGCGGTGGAAGAAATCGACTCCACCCGAGAAAGCTGAGGAACGCAAGTAGTCGAAGGCCGGGTCGTTAAGATCGCGCAGCACGCTCGTACCGAGCAGACCCATACCGCTCGCACCGTCGCGGAAGTCCCTCCTGAGGCTGAGAACGGCGTAGTTGGCCAGCGGTTCGACCTGGGTGGAGCTCTCACTGCCGCCCGCGCTCACGACCTGCGCGTATTCCCGGGAGGTGAGGGCATCCATCACGCCGATCGACCAACGACCCGTCTTGCCTGACAGTTTCGTTGCGCCGATGATCTTCGTCGCGCTGGGGTAGTCGACGTACCCTCCGGGCTCGGACACGGGTCGGGTGGGCGTGCGCCCGACGCGGCGCGAGTAGAACAGCTGTGGTGCTCCGAAAACGAAGCCACCACTGCCGGCACCGAAACGAAAGAGGTCCGCCCCTTCGACGAAGAAGGGGCGACGCTCCTGGAAGTACGTTTCGAAGGCGCTCAGGTTCACGACCGCCGGGTCCGCCTCGACTTGGCCGAAGTCGGGGTTGACCGTGGCATCGAGCGTGAGACCGCTGGTCAGACCGTACTTCAGGTCGAAGCCGGCGGACAGGTCGTAGATGCCTCCTTGGGTGAACGGGTTGTCCGGGTCGATGCCTTCTCTGTAGTCGGCCGTTCCGACGGTGTACGGTAGCAGCTCGAGCCGCCGCGGCGCCGGGATGTCCTGTAGCCCGAACAGATGCCCGAAGTTGGACGCGTAGCCCTGCTCGGTGTTTGGGACCCAGCTCCAGCGCACCCTCTCGTTCTTGCGGAAGATCCTACGCGCGAAGTTGATCCCCCAGACCTGATCGTCGCCGCCCGGGAAACGGAGCTGCGAGAAGGGGATCCGCATCTCGGCGACCCAGCCCAACGAGTCTACCTGGGTAGCCACGGCCCACACCGGCTCCCAGGAATTGTCACCGTGCATATCGTCGTTCGTCGCCAGTTCATCGTTCCGCACGCCGGCCGGGTTGACCGAGAAGCGGAAGGCCGTGCGGTGATCATGATACGAGTCGATGATGACCCAAAACTCATCACTCGACGTGTGGGTGTCGCGCCTGCCGAGGCGGCGGACGATCGCCTCGGGCGCGCTGTCGTACAGCCGGGCACCGATGTAGAGGGCGCTCCCGTCGTAGACGATGCAGACTTCGGTGCGCTCGCTCGGCGCCGTCCCGTCCTGCGGTTCGACCTGGGTGAAGTCCGAGACGATCATGGCGCCTTGCCAGGCCGCGTCGTCCAGCCGCCCGTCCAGGTCCGGCGCCTGGTCCACGTAGGTTGCGGTGATCTGCGGCGGCACACGCCCGTCCATGTGCGTCAGTACCGCCCCGGGGGCCTGGCCGGTCGTCTGGGCCTGTGGTGGTGTTACCTGGATGACGAGTGCGAAAGCGAGTATGGTCATGGATACACGGTCCGTAGGGTGTTGCCGACCCTGGGACGGACAAAACCGCCAGATGGTTGTGGGCAATAAGCCGCCGCCGTGACCGGCGAGCGTCATGATATTGGATGTGCGGTAGGCGCTGAAGGTTGGCTGGGGGCCTTTTCGACATTGAACAGCCGACAGCCGACTGCCGATTTTCGGCTTCACTTCAACGACCGACGTCCGACGCCCAACCCTCGACGTCGAACGTCGTGGGTTGGGCGTCGGTTGTTGAAGGCAAGCTGAAAACTCGGTTGTCGAATGTCCGCTGTCGAATGTCGCGTTTCTCACCACACCCGCGACTAGTAACTCGCCTGAGCCAATAGTTCCATCGAGTTGACCGCCTCGACCAGTCGGATGAACTCGGCTCTGTAGCCTTGCGAATCTTCACCGATCGCGCCGCGTGCCAGCTCTAGTGCATCGGCCAGCGTCCAGTCGTCGCCGCAGTATTCGGACTCTCTGAGGATCATTCCGAACCCGGCAACCGCGGCGGCGAAGCGTAGGTCGGTCGACGCTTCGTCGGGCGAGTCGAGCAACGGCTGCTCGATGAGCCGGCTATGCTCGCCGTCGGGCTCCTTGTAGCGGAGCTTGACGAACATGAGTTCGGGGGAATCCGAGGTCGGGGTCGTGGCACCCGGCGTCTGATAGCGCAGCGAATCGACACCGCGGATTTCGAAGGGGCTGTCGACGCCTACCGGGATCACCTCGTAGAGTGCGGTCACCGAGTGACCGGCACCCAACTCGCCGGCGTCCTTCGTGTCGTCGTTGAAGTCCTCGTTCGCCAGCAGGCGGTTCTCGTAGCCGATCAGGCGATAGGCCGCCACACGGCTCGGGTTGAACTCGACCTGGATCTTCACGTCTTTCGCGATAGTGAGCAGCGTGCCGCCCATCTCGGTCACCAGCACCTTACGAGCTTCCATCAGGTTGTCGATGTAGGCGAAGTTGCCGTTACCATGATCGGCTAGCTGCTCCATCTTCGAGTCCTTCAGATTGCCCGTACCGAAACCGAGCACGGTGAGGAAGGTACCCTGCTCGCGCTTCTCCTCGATGAGCCGGACCATCTCAGCGTCGCTCGAGGCGCCCACGTTGAAGTCGCCATCGGTCGCCAGGATGACACGGTTGTTGCCGTCCTCGATGTGGTTCTCGTGCGCGATCCTGTAGGCGAGGATGATCCCTTCGCCGCCCGCCGTCGAGCCGCCCGCCTCGAGCGCCTCGATAGCGCTGAGGATCGTGTCCTTCTCATCGCCTGGCGTCGACGGGAGCACGAGGCCGGCGGCGCCGGCGTAGACCACTATGGCGACCCGGTCCTCAGGACGAAGCTCGTTCACCAGCATCCGGAACGAAGCCTTCAAAAGCGGCAGCTTGTCGGGCGACTGCATCGAGCCGGAAACGTCGAGCAAGAACACGAGGTTGCTGGGCGGCAGGTTTTCCGTATCGACCCGCTCTCCCTGAATGCCGATGCGCACCAGCTTGTGGAGCGGGTTCCAGGGCGCGTCCGTCAGCTCGGTGGTGATCGAGAACGGGTGCTCGCCGTCGGGGTCCGGGTAGTCGTAGTGGAAGTAGTTGATCAGCTCCTCGATGCGGACGGCGTCGATCGGCGGCCGCTGACCCTGGTTGATGAACCGCCGCACGTTGCTGTACGACGCCCGGTCGACATCGATCGAGAAGGTCGACAGCGGGTTGGCGGCGGCGCTTAGGAACACGTTCTCGACGATACGAGCGTACGACTCGGTGTTGAAGTTGGGGTTGTAGCGGCCCTGTAGCTCGTAGCTCACGCCGCCTACGGCGTCGGCGGCGACCTTGCCGCGCTCGCGCAGTTCGGTGGCCGAGGCCGGCACGGCCTGTGGCGTGGCGACTGTGGGGTCCTGCTCGGACTCATCGGCCTCTTGCCGTAGGGCGGGTGCTGTGCAGGAGAATAAGCCCAGTACCACAAGGGCAATCAATGTGATCGGTTGGCGTTTCATGATTTCGCTCCCTCTCTAGCCCGGGCCGGGCCCGGTGCCGGTTGGCATAGCCTCTCCTTCCAAAAGGGGGACGATCCAGGCCCCACGGCTTGCACAGGTAGGTCTAGGGGTCTGTTGTGGGCTTGGGCCGTCGCGGCCCCTGGTCGGTGAATCGGCGAGCCCTCATACTGCGTAGTGTACGCTATAGCCGAATCTCGTCCGGAGGGCGTTATGAGACGACCGACCGAAGACCCCGAATCCCGGGACCGGGAGCTCAGTCGCAGGGACTTCGTCCGCCTGTCGGCCATGGCGGTAGGGGGGGCGGCGGTGGGAGGGTGCGGAACTGCCGGCTCACAAGGGCCGACCACGCCGGATCCCGAGGTCCCGGTTGAACCGACGGCCAGCGTGGCGGCGGTTCGTGGCACCGATCTCTACAGCATGACCCGCGACGTCCTTGAGGGGGTTGGCGGGATCGAGAGCGTCGTCCACGAAGGCGAGACGGTCTTCATCAAGCCCAACATGGTGACCCTGCCCTGGGCGTCGAACGGCAATGTCTTCCACAACGGAGAATGCACGAAACCGGAGATCCTCATAGCGACGGCCGAGGAATGCCTGAGGGTCGGCGCCGCCGAAGTCGTCATCGGCGACGGCTCACAGATGGCGTCCTTCGACTGGACCGAAGCCACGACCCTGGACGGCTCGACGAATCTCGTCGTCGAGGCAGAGCGCTTGAGCACGGAGTACGCAGGAAACTGCTGGGTGGCTTGTCTCGAGGCCGACTCACCCGCCTGGGACGAGGTCCCCTCTAGCACCTACCTAGGCACGATCGCGACCTCCAGCCTGGTTACCCGAGCCGACCACGTAATTACGGTTCCCGTCGCCAAGACTCATTGTTGGGCCCAGCTGACGCTGGGGCTGAAGAACTTCGTCGGCGTCACGTCGCTGGCGCGCTACGCGGGAACCGCCAACGATCGCGGTGTTGTGTTCGATCACGGCAGCACCCGGTCGATCGCCGAGATCTATCTCGATGTCGTGCGCGGTGCGCAGGTAGACCTTTCGATCATCGATTTTTCCATTGGCATCGAGGGCGATGGCCCGACCACGGGCCACAGCGGCCGGACGGTGGACATGAGGGACCGGCTCGGCTCCTGGCTGTTGCTCGCCAGCACCGATGTTGTGGCGGCCGACGCGATGGCGGCCCAGGTCATGAACCACAACCCCCACTCGATAACGCAGCTGTACATGGCGAGCTCGCTGGGTTTGGGCGAGTATCGTCCGGACTACATCGAGCTCGTCGGCGCGGATCTCGACGATCTGCGCGTCGCCTGGGCACCGGCCGTACTCAGGAACCGGATCGCCAGTTGTCCCTTCTCGGGCCCGCACTTCGCGGCCAGATCTCATAACAGGCCTACCGGGCACATGGTATAGGATGACCGCTTGTCTCACCCGAATCGGAGGACGCAGATGATTCGCAAGTCTCTCGTGGGTCTCGTTCTCACCCTCCTTTCAGCTCAGGCCGCGCAGGCGCAGCGGCCCGGAGAAATCAGCTATCACGATGAGTCGGTGATGCCTACCGGGGTCGTCGGCGAGCGGATAAGCTCCGTCATCAAGACCTTGAACGCGGGCGGTCCGGCGGCTGTACGCCGTTTCATAGAAGAAGAGTGCAGCGAGCGGTTCGCGAACTTCGCGCCGATGGAGGAGCATATCAGCGTGTTCCTCGGCGTGCGGCGTCAGACGGGCGGCGTAGACTTTCACAGCATTCGCACCTACGTGCCGGAGCGAGTCGGCGAGACGGTGGTCATCCTCAAGGACCGCAACTTCGGCGCCTGGCGCGCTTTCACCCTGCGGTTGGACGGCGACGGCCGCGTGGCCGGGCTCGGCTTCAACGATGCCCGCACCCCGACGAACGTCGACGAGTCGCCGCTCAGCGAGGCGCAGGTCGTCGAGATAATCGAGGAAACGGTCGAGCGGATCTGCGCAAACGACGTGTTCTCGGGCACGGTGCTGCTTGCCAAGGAGGATGAAATCCTCTTCTCGCACGCCTGCGGCGAGGCCAGCAAGCGCTTCCACGTGCCGAACAACATCGACACCAAGTTCAACATCGGGTCGATGAACAAGATGTTCACGGCGACGGCGATCGCGCAGCTGGTCGAGCGCGGCGATCTGTCGTATGACGAGACCATCGACAAGTACGTCGACGAATCTTGGCTACCGTCGGAGATCACGAGTAAGATCACTGTTCACCATCTGCTATCCCATACGTCGGGGCTCGGCAGCTACTTCAGCGAGAAGTTCTTCAACGAGTCGCGCCGCCTCTACCGAGAGATCGATGACTTCAAGCCCCCGGTGCGGGAGGAAGAACTGGCGTTCGAGCCCGGCGAACGTTTCCGCTACAGCAATACGGGTATGCTGCTCCTCGGTGTGGTGATCGAGAGCGCCACCGGCGACAGCTACTTCGACTACATCCGCCAGCACATCTACGAACCCGCCGGCATGGCGAGTTCCGACAGCTACGAGATGGACTACCCGGTCGAGAACCTCGCCATCGGCTACGACCCGCAGCCTGGGCATGAGCCCGCCTGGATGAACAACCTGTTCCTGCACTCGATCAAAGGTGGCCCGGCGGGCGGCGGGTTCTCGACCGTCGGCGACCTACACCGTTTCGCCCGTGCGTTGCTCGCGGGCAAGCTCGTCTCGCAGGCCTCGTTGGACCTCATGTGGGCCGCGAAGTCGGATACGGGCTACGGTTACGGGTTCGGCACCCGGGTGGGGCCGAAGGGGAGGGTCGTCGGACACAGCGGCGGCTTCACCGGGATCAACGGCGATCTCGCGATCTTCGTCGACGCCGGATACGTCGTCGCCGTGCTGTCGAACTACAGTAACGGGGCCAGCCCGCTATCCGGCAGGATCCAAGATCTCATCGGACGGGTGCAGCCGTGAGGGTGGTAAGCTAGGGCGCGGCGGCGGATGTCAAAAGCCGAGACCGGTGTGAGCGGCTCAGCTGCCGAGCGGGCTCTTCCGGGCCGGTGGGGGCCCGTCTCCGCTGAGGAGCGGATCGTCACCCTGGACGTGCTGCGCGGGGTCGCGATCTGCGGCATGCTGTTGGCTAACATCGTCATCTTTGCATTCCCAGCCAGTTCCAGAAACATGATGGGTGAAGCGGCCACCGCTGCCGAGGGTGCGGTGGCTACCGTCCTCGCGTTACTCGTCGAGGGCAAGTTCTACACGCTCTTCTCCATCCTCTTTGGGATGGGTCTGGCGCTGCAAAGCCTGCGGGCCGACGAGCGTGGCAGGCCGTTCATCGGCGTCTACGTTCGCCGGATGATCGTGCTGCTGGTCATCGGCGTTGCCCACGGCCTGCTCTTTTCCGCCGTCGACATCCTTGCCTTTTACGCTCTGATCGCTCTCATTGCTCTCCCTTTTCGGAGACTCGAGGCGCGGTCACTTCTCGTGACCGCCGTCGCACTGTATCTCGGCAGTGTTGTCGCGCTCGGTGTGTACGCTCAACGCGCGCTCGGCGGCGCGCTGCCGGGCGAGCCGAACTGGCAGCAACTGCTTGGCGAACGAGGTGGAGCGTCTGGGCAGACTGAGGATCCCCTTCGTGCGGGCGGCGCGAGCGCGTCGGGGATAGCGACGGGGCTGACGTTCATACCTCTGGTCACGAAGGTCTTCAAGGTATCCGAGCGCGAGCTTTTTGAGTTCATGGCCGACGAGGAACGCATCTTCCGCGAGGGCACGTGGGCGGAGCAGGTCCGTCATCGGGCCGTGAGCTACCTCGCCGTGGTGATGCCCCTCAGGCTCGTGTTCCTGAGCTGGCGTGTGCTCGCCCTGTTCATCCTCGGTATGTACTTCGTCAAGCGCGCGCTGTTCCTCGAGCGCGATCGAAATCTCGGGCACTACAGAACGATCGTCTTCTCGGGTCTGGTACTTGGACTGCTGCTCGAGCTGACGGGGGGAGCGGCGCAGCAGCTGAGCGCCGAGTACGCGGCGGCGATCTGGGTCTTTTTGATAGGCTTCAACGTCGGGATTCCGGCGCTGAGCCTAAGCTATGCCGGCGCGGTGGTGCTGGCCTGCGCGAGAAACGCCGGGTCGGGCGTCGTCCGCTGGCTTGCCGCGTTGGGGCGCACGGCGCTCACGAACTACGTGGGCCAGTCCGTTATCTGCGGCTTCATCTTCTACTCATACGGTCTGGGGCTATTTGGCAGGTTGAGCGGCGTCGAGGCCCTGCTGCTCGCAGTGCCGATCCTGGCCGGCCAGCTCGTTCTCAGCGTGGTCTGGCTCCAGTTCTTCCGATTCGGCCCGTTGGAGTGGGCCTGGCGGTCCCTGAGCTATTGGCAGGTTCAGCCGATGCGCCGAGGGGCAGCCCTGTGAATCGGCGTGTGGGCTGTCATCGTAAGGTGCGTTAGAGGGTTACGGTCACCGGCATGAGGTGGACAACCGTACGGCTACCGGGCCCGTCCAAATGATGGGAGAGGGTAATCCGGCAGCCTAACCGGTTTCAATCGCTAGTGTGTACTGGAGGGCGCCCGTGAAGGCAATCTGGGTCTGGGCGCGAAGAAGGTCCAGGTTCGAGGTCCTGGCGGCATCGGCTGTGGCGCTGGTAGGCATCGCTGCGGGCCTAGTCGCGCTGGAGGCCGTGACCGTGGCCCACCTTGAGGACTCCACACTTCAGGCCCCGACACGGATATACGCCCGCCCTCTAGTACTGCACCTCGGTATGCAACCGAGCCGCTCGCTGGTCGAGGACGAGTTCGAGCGGCTGGGCTACGCGCGCGCCACGGGCCGTGATGTCGGGATCGGCGAGTACCGCCTCGATTCACGAGTTTGGGTCATCGGCCGCCGGCCATTCCGTCACCACGAGAAGATCAGCCTAGGGGGCACCGCCAGCATTCGCTTCGACTACAGCGGCCGCATCGCGAGAATCGATGACGGCACAGGCGAGCGGCTTTCCCATATCACGCTCGAGCCGGAGCTGATAGGCAGCTTCCAGGGCAAGTCGCACAAGGATCGCGTTCCGGTTCGCCTGGCCGACGTGCCGGACCACTTGGTGGACGCCGTCCTGACCATCGAGGATCAGCGATTCTTCGAGCACGACGGGCTCGATCTGAGACGGATCGTCGCCGCGGCGCTCGCCAACCTCCGTGCGGGACAGGTCAGGCAGGGCGCCAGCACACTCACCCAGCAGCTCGCCAAGAACCTGTTCCTGAATCCGCGCCGCACGATGATCCGCAAGGTGCGTGAGGCGGCCATAGCAGTCGTTCTCGAGCGACGCTACAGCAAGGAACAGATCCTCGAGGCTTACCTGAACGAGGTCTACCTTGGGCAGGACGGTGGGCTAGCGATCCACGGTGTGGGTCGGGCGGCACAGTACTACTTCGGCAAGGATGTGAGCGCGCTCGACCTCGGCGAAGCCGCGACGCTCGCCGGCTTGGTACGTGGTCCGGGCCTCTACAACCCATTCCGGCGACTGGAAGCAGCGAGGGCGCGTCGCGACCTGGTGTTGCGGCGGATGGAAGAGGTGGGGGCCGTCGACCAGGAGGCTTACGAAGCAGCGGTAAACTCGCCGCTCATCGTAAGGGCTGAGTCCCGCCCGGCACGCAGCGCCCGTTACTTCATCGACTTTGTGAGAGAGCAGTTGAAGTCCGACCGTCAAGGCGGTCTCGATGGTCAGGGCCTCGCCGTTTTCACCACGCTGGATGCACGGCTCCAGCTGGCCGGCGAGCGGGCGGTGAGCCGGGGCCTACAGCGGCTCGAGTCACAGTACCCGAATCTCGCCCGCGATGATCCGCCAATACAGGCGGCGCTCGTCGCCCTCGACCCGCAGACCGGGGATGTCCTCGCCATGGTCGGGGGTCGCGATTACGGTGCCTCGCAGTTCAATCGCGCGGCCCAGGCGCGCCGCCAGCCTGGGAGTGCATTCAAGCCCATCGTGACGCTTGCCGCGCTAGCGCGTCGTGATGGCGGCAGCGACGATGACGAACAGCTTACCCTCGCCAGCATTCTACATGACGAGCGCTTTGTCGTGCAGACCCGGCAAGGACCTTGGGAGCCGGTGAACTACGACCAGCGTTTCCGCGGGCCGATCACGGTGCGCGAGGCGCTTGAGAAGTCGCTCAACGTGCCATTCGCCAGGCTCGGGATGAAGGTAAGTGCGGAACGAATCGTCGAGACCGCACGCGACCTCGGGATCGAAGGCCGTCTCATCGCCGTGCCCAGCATAGCCCTCGGCTCGAACGAGGTGACCCCGCTGGAGCTGACGCGCGCCTACGGGGTCCTGGCGGCGGGCGGATATCGCGCCGGCACCCGCGCCGTGTTCGGCGTGCTCGATCGTGAGGGTAATCTGATAGCTCGCAACGATAGGGCCGGCGAGCAGGTCTACGACTTGGCGGAGACGTATCTCGTGACCTCAGCCCTGCGTGGAGCTGTCGAGCGCGGCACCGGCCGCGGGTTGCGCTCGCTCGGCTACCGCGGCGAGGTGGCTGCGAAGTCGGGAACGACGAACGACTTCCGCGACGGCTGGTTCATCGGGTACACCCCGTCGCTGACGGTGGGTGTCTGGGTCGGCTTCGATGATGGACGAAGCATCGACTTGCCCGGGGCGAGGGCCGCGCTGCCGATCTTTGCTCGCTTTCTGGTCGATGCCATCGGCTCGCGCGGCGACGAGGGTCGGTACGGTGGCGGCCGCTTCAGTATCCCGCCAGGAATCGAGGTGGTAGAGATCGATCCGCGCACCGGCCTGCGCGCCGGTCTCGGCTGCCGCGGCGAACGCGAGCTCTTCCTGCGGGGAACGGCGCCACGTCGTAGCTGCTCGCCTTACGCGGTCGTGCGTTGGCTGCGTGATGGTGAGGAGTGGGTCAGCGATCAGGCCCGTCGCCTGCGTCTCGAGCTGCTGCGTCTGTTGGAGCGGGAAAGGCGGCGTGGGCGCGGCGGAGGTCGCTAGCCGTCGTCGTCACCGCCTTCACCACCACACGGCGCGTTGCAGTCGTCATTTCATAAGCTTGGCAATTCCAGAATCGGGTCCGTTTGACGCGTTTCGCAGATTATCGTAGCGTGAAGGGACCGATTCCCTCCCTGTAACCGAAGAGCGGGACATGTCGCTGACGCCGAAGGAGAAAGAGCTGGTTTCCGTGGGCGCATCGCTGGCCGCTGGATGCAAGCTCTGCGCCGACTACCACTTCAAGAAGGTGCGCAAGACCGGCGCCAGCGATGAAGAGATCGAGCAGGCCATGTCCGACGCGATCGCGGTGCGCGATCGCGCCAGAAAAATAATGGAATGGCATGGGCTCAGGCTTCTGGGGCGCAAGCTTCGCGGGGATTCAGGTGAGAGCCCCGTCGACGTTGCCGACGCGACCCGTATCACCGAGTTGGTGTCTATCGCGTCCGCGTTCGCGGTCAGCTGCACCTCGAGCCTGGAGAGGCATATCGAGGCGGCTCGCAGCCTAGGCGTTGCCGATGATGACATACAGTCGGCCGTGGACATAGGAAGGTTCATCAGGGGAAAGGCAGACTCTTACTGCTGCAAGCTCATCTAGCGACCCCCATCACGAGCTATCAGAAGATGATCTCCCCCGGGAACTGCGTTGTGGTCAAGCCTGAGTTTGAACGCTTTGTCTTCTACAAGCTTCTCACGGCGATCCCGGTTCCGCTGCCTTGATCGCCATCATTCGGCACTCGGAACTACAAGATGGGCGGAAAGACACACCACTGTTTTATGATCTGGGGCGCCCCCAAGATATGGAAACCGAGGTCGTCCGGAGAGCCGGGCCGTGGGGATCTACGCTCCCATCGAAATGCTGGTCTTGACGTTCTTCCCCGTTTACTGGCTGCTATCCCAATGGGAGCTTCTGCTTATCTACCTACTCTCCATCGCGGTCCTTGTGGACACCGTGGGGGGCGGCCGAGACGATGCGTGTCTTGCCGGGCCCCTGACCGTCGTCTGCCTGTGTCCGCCTGGACACAAGCCCGCACTCCGAAGCGAAGGGTCACGTAGAGTCAAACCGAGCAACCCGATATCCCACAATGGCATACCCTGTCGGTTTCGGAACTGGGGTGAGTCTGGCCCCGGGCCTGCCTCTCTGATTCCGTGAAGGCCGTGCTATGGATGGGACGTGGAATCGGAAGGAGGCTCAGCGTGATGGCGCTCAAAGTCCGAACCGAGGTGGTGCAGACGGCGGTGGCCGTCGCCCTCTGGGTACTGCTGACCCTCCTCCTGGTCTGAACCTGCCGCTCGACACCTTCCGCCTGCAAGCCTCGTAAGAGTGAATAGGGGATGACCCGGCTGCCTGTGATGCCCCCAACCAGCCCCTCTCCCAGGGCGTCTGGCCCATAATGCTTGACAGCGCTGGGGAGGGGGATTAGTATGGGGCACATGAAAATAATTTTTCAGCAAAGCCGGGGGAGAGCAGATTGACCAAAGCCGAACAGGCGAAGCTGAGCCGCAGGGAGCGGGAGATCATGGAGATCCTCTACCGATTGGGAGAGGCTAGCGCGGCCGATGTCGTTGGTCGCATGGATCCCGATCCCGGCTACGACTCGGTTCGGGTGACGCTGGGGATTCTCGAGAAGAAAGGCCACGTGAAGCACCGTCAGGAAGGGCGTCGCTACATCTACACGCCGACGGTTCCGCACGAGACGGCCTCGCGGTCAGCGATTCGCAACGTGTTGCAGACGTTCTTCCGCGGGTCGCCGTCGCGAGCGATCCTGGCGCTGCTCGGCATGTCGAGGCTCTCGCGGGAGGAACTGGATGTGATCGCGAAGTGGATCGAAGAAGAGAGAAAGTCACATGGGTCAGATGCTGACTAATCCATACGTGGCATTCGTCGTCGACTTGGCGGTCGACGTCTTGCTAAAAGGCACGATAGTGCTCGGGATCGCTGGAGTGGTCACGTGGTATCTGCGCGGGGCTTCGGCAGCGGTTCGTCATGCGGTGTGGACTGTTGCACTCGGCTGCCTACTGTTCCTTCCGATTCTGTCGTCGTCGCTGCCGGGTTGGAAGCTGGAACCGCTATATGTGTCGGTGGAGACAGCTGCAATTGCCGACGGCGATGTGGCTAGCGCAGTCGATGAAGAATTCTGCGATTGCGAGTGCGATTGTGAGCCCGAGGAGCGTGGAGAGTCCGCAGCGATGTTCGCTTCGGGCGACGATAACCGTGCGTCGCCGGGTCCGACGGCAAGTTCGGAGCGGGCGAGTATCGGAGCAGCGAGACCGGCGGGGCCCTCCGCCGCCGCCGTCGCCTTGATGATCTGGGCGTTGGGTGTTCTCGCTCTGCTCGCCCGCCTCGGGTTCGACACGTTGCGGGTCAGAGGCATCACGTGGCGTGCACGAGACTGCGGCTCGGCTGAAGTCTGCGGGCTTGCCGAGCGACTCGTCGCCGACCTGGGGGTTCGGCGGCCGGTCCGTGTGGTCGTGAGCGATGAGGTGTCGGTACCACTGACGTGGGGCGTGTTGCTGCCGGTCGTGATTCTCCCGGAGAGTGTGGCGACGTGGACGATGGAGCGGAAGCGGATCGTGTTGCTGCACGAACTGGCCCATGTGATCCGCTGGGACTACGCGGTCCTCCTGATGGTGGAGATCGTTTGCGCGATCTACTGGTTCAACCCGCTTGTCTGGATCGCCGCGCGGCAGGGCGCCATGGAGCGCGAGCGCGCCTGCGACGACCTGGCGTTGCACATCGGCATACGATCGCACGTCTATGCGACGCACCTCTACGAGATCGCCCGCGCCCAGGTTGTGGATGATACTCCGCGCGCCGCGTTCGCAATGGCACACGCTTCCAATCTGGCGCGACGCGTTCGAAGCATCTTGGCTCGAGGCTTGGATCGTACGCCTTTGTCCCATACTCAATTGGCTTCCGCGGCCGTCGGCGCTCTGCTCGTGGCCTTCCCGCTGGCGAGCGTCGAGCTATGGGGTACGGCGACCGCCGAACTGTTCAGAACGATTCAGCAAGGCGACCCGGTGCAGCAACGCATTAGCCAACTCGAGGACGACGATTTCCGTGTGAGACGGTACGCGGCCTGGGCACTCGGCGAGCTCGAGAGCGACAGAGGTGTGATGCCACTCATCCAGAGCCTTGACGACAGGGATTCCGATGTGCGGCTCGTCGCCGCTTGGGCGCTGGGTGAGATCAAAGACGATATGGCGGTCTATCCACTCATCGAGCTGCTCGAGGACGACGATCCGTTGGTTCGCGAGATGGCCGTTCTCGCCCTCGGAGAGATCGAACACCACGCCGCCGTCCAGCCGTTGACCGAGGCGCTCCGCCGCGAGGAGCGGCTCAGAGAGCCGGTGATCTGGGCGCTCGGTGAGATCGATACCAGGGATGCCAACCGGGCGCGTAACGCCGCATTCGCCGACTGGGGACGCGGCTCCTGGGGGAACGATGAGGTCTGGACCGGCCGGCTCGGCTCCAGCGAGGCCCGCGCTCTCGCCAACGACCTGGACGCGTTGACCGCGGCCTTGCGCGACGACGATCCCAGGATGCGACGCTCGGCGGCTGAGTGGCTCGGGCTGCGCGGTGACGAGCGCGCCGTCGACCCGTTACTCGATGCGCTGCGCGATCCGGAGCCCGCGGTTCGCGCCATGGCGATTTGGGCGCTCGACGAGATCAACCCGTCACGTCACGAGTTCTCGGACTAACGACGTAAGACCGGAAAGGAAAGGTGGGATTACCATGTCACTATATGAAAATTTCTTTTCAACCGGCGTCGCTCGCTTGATCTTCCTCGCTGCGGTGGCGGGCGCGCTGGCCACGGCATTCCCGGATGCCTTGCCGCAGCTGACCGCCGAGATACGGAGTGCCCTGCAGGAAGGCGACGACGCGGTGGCGCAGCGCGTGCGCGAGCTGCGGGACGACGATCCTCTGGTAAGGCGCTACGCGGCGTGGGCGCTGGGTGAGCTCGAGGACACCCGGGGCGTGAGGCCGCTGATCGAGGCTCTGGAGGACAGGAACGCCGACGTGCGTCTCGTTACCGCCTGGGCCCTGGGTGAGATCAAGGATTACATGGCGATCCCGCCGTTAATCGAATTGCTGGGGGACAACGATCCGCTGGTGCGCGAGATGGCTGTTCTGGCGCTGGGTGAGATCGAGCATCCGGCGGCGGTGGAGCCGCTGGTCTCTGCATACCGGAGCGAGGTTGGACTGCGTGAGCCGGTGATCTGGGCCCTTGGCGAGATCGGCAGCAGTGAGGCGAACGCGGAACGCGCGGCGATATTCGCCGCCTGGGGCCGCGGCTCGTGGGATAACGATGAAGTCTGGACGGGCCGACTGGGCTCGACGGAGGCCAGTGTTCTGGGCGACGACGTGAACGCCTTGCTCGTCGCGCTGGCCGACGACGATGCGCGGATGCGACGCTCGGCGGCGGAGTGCCTGGGGTGCCTGGATGACGAGCGGGCGGTCGAGGGACTGTTGGACGCGCTGCGCGATCCGGAACCATCGGTGCGAGCGATGGCGATCTGGGCACTCGATGAGATCAACCCGTCGCGTCGGCACGACCACAAACACGACGATTGCTGTGAATACTAAGAGAATCGCCAGCGTGCTGGCCGCCCTGGTAGCGGTGAGCAGCGCCGCATCGCTGCTACAGGGGGCGTCGAGGCTTTTCGGACAGACGCAGGATGCAACGTCCGGGCAAGATGACGCGTATCTCAGGCTATCACGGCTCAGCGGTCCGGTGACCCTGGATGGGGTGAGCGACGAGCCGGCCTGGCAGGCGGTCGAGCCATTCCCGCTCATCATGTACACACCGGCAGCGGGCGGCGCACTGACCGAGCGGACGGAGATCCGGATGGCGTACGACGAAGGGTACCTTTACGTCGCAGGTCGCTTCTTCGACTCCGACCCAGCCGGGATCCAGGTCAACTCGATGTACCGGGACCGCTTGAGCGGCGACGACTGCTTTGGCATCGTGGTCGATCCTTTCAACGACAACGATATCGGGCTCTGGTTCTGGACAACGCCGGCCGGGATCCGCGGTGACGTGTCGATCAGTGGCGATGGGCAGGGTGCGTGGAACGGCAGTTGGGACACGCACTGGGATGTCTCGTCCGTACAGACCTCTGAGGGTTGGTTCGCTGAGCTGCGCATTCCATTCTCGAGCCTCGGCTTCCAGGCAGTGGGCGGTCGAGTCGAGATGGGGATTACGGCCTACCGCTACATCCCGCGCAAGAACGAGTTACAAATCTACCCGGAGATCGCGCCCGAGTTCGACTACCGCAGACCGTCCCTCGCCCAGGACGCGGTCCTCGTAGGTGTTACCACCCACCGGCCGGTCTACCTGACGCCGTATATGCTGAGCGGTGTTGGGCAGACGTCAGAGCTCAACGAGCTCGAAAACGGTTACGACCTGAACAGCCAAGGCGAGTTCCAGGTCGGCGGCGATCTGCGGTACAACGTGACCAGCAACCTCACGCTGGACCTCACGGTCAATACCGACTTCGCCCAGGTCGAGGCCGACGATTATCAGGTCAACCTGACCCGCTTCCACCTGTTCTATCCCGAGAAGCGTCGCTTCTTCCAAGAACGCTCTGGGGTCTTCGACTTCTTCACCGGAGGCGCGACCCGCCTGTTCCACAGCAGGTGGATCGGGCTCTACGCGGGTGAAGCTATACCGATCATCGCGGGTGGGCGGCTGGTGGGGCGAGCGGGCGAGTGGGATCTCGGCATCCTGAACATGCAGACGAAGAACAGCTCCTACCTGCCGGCAGAGAACTTCGGCGTCGCCCGGGTGCGTCGTAGGGTCTTCAATCAGTACTCTAACGCCGGTGCGATGCTAACCACCCGCTTGGGTGATGACGGATCCTATAACGTAGGGTACGGCCTCGATGGCACGTTCCGGGTCGCCGGCGACGACTACCTGGCGATCCGCTGGGCCCAAACGTTCGATGACGACATCATCGACCAACACGGTTTCCGCTTCGCAGAAGCGAGCGCCATACGGGTCTACGTCAATCGGGCGCGTGAGCGCGGGTTCTCGTATTTCTTCTCCGCTCGCAGGTTCGGTGCTGATTACCGACCCGAGATGGGGTTCATTACCCGCCAGAACTTCAGCGACTTCGAATACTCGCTGGCCTACTTTCACTACCCGGAAGGCGGACCGCTACGCAGGATCGATCCCTTCCAGCTGTTCGGCTCGCTCGCCCTGCGCAACCCGGACGGCAGCGTCGAGTCGTTCTTCATCGAGCACGATGTCGACCTGCTGTGGAGGTCGGGCTCGCGTATCGGACTCGATTTGGAGCTCTACTACGAGGACCTCCGCGAGCAACTCGACTTCCCGCGGGACACCTATGTCCCGACCGGCAGCTACTGGTTCCCCCGCTTCGAGTTCGATTATAGCCTGCCGCCGGGCCGAGCGTTCCGAACGTTCCTTGGTGGCGGCGTGCAGCAGTTCTACGATGGTTGGCGAGCGAACGTCTGGCTCGTGCCCGTCTGGTATGTGTCGCCGCATCTCGAGTTGAGTATGCAGTACTCCATGGATGTCGTCCGCTTTCCCGATCGTGACCAGGGTTTCGACTCCCACCTGGTTCGTTTGAGGGTAGGTACGGCGCTGGATACGAGATTCTCGATGAACGCCTTCATTCAGTACAGCAACGTAGGCGACCAGGCGGCGGCCAACGTTCGTTTTCGCTATAACTTCGCCGAGGGGAACGACCTCTGGTTGGTCTACAACGAGGGAGTGAACCTGAACCGCGATCGCGTGGATCCTGCGCTGCCTATTACCGACAACCGGACGGTGTTGATCAAGTATACCTACACGTTCGCCTGGTAAGCGACCGGGACATCGTGGTGCCTCAGTGACCTGCGTTCGGGCGGATTGCACGTCGATACCCTAACGCCCATCTTGCGGCTGGAATTTCTTCACGCTCCACTCTAGGAAGCCAGCACGGAGGTGCTTCGATGGGACCGTGTCCGCTATTCCGTCCACTCCCGCTGACCGTCTTGATTCTTGCTCTGGCCGGGCTTGCTGCAACGTCGGCCACGGCTGTCGCACAGGAGCCGGAGGTCGTCACGGACTCCGAGCGACGACCGATCGGGATCCCCGATATACTTGCTTGGAAGCGCATAGGTTCGGCCACGGTTTCCAAGGACGGGGCCTGGTTCGCCTACCGTTTGAGCCCCAACGAGGGCGACGGGGAGGTCGTGCTGCGCAGCACGGCTGACGAAGCTGAGCATCGGTTCCCGGTCGGTGAGGCGCCGCGGTTCGGTGGCTCGGTGGTTTTTTCGGAGGATTCGCGCTGGCTCGCCTTCACGGTCTATCCGGATCGCGCGGCGGCAAAGCGGCTCGAGAAAGAGAAAGAGCCTGCGCGTAACAAGGTGGGACTGGTCGAGCTGGCCAGCGGCGAGCTTACCGAGTTCGAGGACGTTCAGGCCTTCCGGTTCGCCGGTGAGGCCGGTGGCTGGATCGCTCTACACCGCTACGCGCCCCAAGGGCTATTGGGAGGACGAAACAACGGTGAGCGGGCCCGGGGCTCCGACCTGCTGCTCCATGACCTGGAGGGCGGGACGCAGCTCAGCATAGGCAACGTGTCGGAGTTCGCGTTTGACGAGTCGGGCCGCTGGTTGGCCTGGCTCATCGACACGGACGGGAAGGCGGGCAACGGCGTCCAACTCAGAAATATGCAGAGCGGTGTGGTCCGCGTCCTGGAGAGCGATGAGGCGGTGTATCGGAGTTTGAATTGGAGCGACGAAGGCGATGGCCTGGCGGCATTGAAGGGCGTGGAGGACGAGGACTACGAGGAGCCGCTCTACAGTGTCGTCGGCTTCAAGGACTTCGGTTCTCGCGGACCCACGAAGATCGTCTACGATCCCAGCGAGGATCAGGACTTCCCAGAAGGCATGACGATCTCCCCCAACCGAGCCCCCGAATGGACCGAACCGCTGGATGCCATTCTGTTCGGGATCCACGAGGCGGCGCTGAAGGAGGGTGCCGAGGAAGAGGGAGAAGAAGAGGCAGACGAAGAAGTAGAGGGAGAGGGGGAGGGAGAAGAAGACGAGGAGGAGCGGCCCGCGCGGCGTGGGGAGGACGAAGAAGCGGAGGAGAAACCGGACCTGGTGATCTGGCACTGGCAGGACGAAAGGCTGCAGTCGATGCAGCAGGTCCAGGAGGGGCGGGATAAGGAGTGGAGTTATCTGTCGCTCTACCGCGTGGCCGAAGACCGCTTCATCCGACTGGCCGACGACGACGTCCGGCAGGTGACGGCATCGGCCAAGGGGCGCTGGGCTATCGGTTACGACGATGACGACTACGAGTTGATGGGCAACTTAGACGGCCGGCGATTCCGTGATGTCTATGCTATCGATATGCACAGTGGCGAACGGACGCTGGCCCTGGAGAGCAACCGCTGGGCGTTCGGTCTCGCGCCCGATGGGAGCCACCTCCTCTACTATCGGGACGGACAATTCCACACCTACGAGATGGCCGGGGGACGTCACTACACGATCTCGCAGGAGGTCCCCACGTCGTTCATCAACACGGAGAACGACCGCCCCGTAGTGGATCCACCGATCTATCCCATCGGTTGGACGAGCGACAGCAGGTTCGTCTTGCTTTACGACAACTGGGACATCTGGAAAGTCGCCGCACACGGCGACCGTGGGGTCAACCTCACGGTGAACGGCCAGGCCGAGGGCATCCGCTATCGTCGGCGTTTCAGGCTCGACCCGGATGAGGAAGGGATAGACCTGTCGAAGCCGGTCTACCTCGCTCCCTACGGCGAGTGGACGAAAAAGGCCGGGCTGGGAAGGATCAACCGCGGTAGGCTCGGTGTCGAGATGCTGATGTGGGACGACGCCGGCTACGGCTCGCTCGTCAAGGCGGAGGATGCCGACACCTACCTGTTCACGCGGGACACTTACGAGGACTACCCGAACTACCATGTGACCGACGCGTCATTCAGGCGGCCTCGGCAGATAGCCGACGCCAACCCGCAGCAGTCGGAATTCAACTGGACCGCGGGCTCCATGCTGCTCGATTATGAGAGCGAGCATGGTGATCGGCTACAGGCGGCTCTCCACCTGCCGGCGGACTACGAGGAAGGGAAGAGTTATCCGACCATCGTCTATATATATGAGCGGATGTCCCAGACCCTGAACCGCTACACCACGCCCAGCGCCAGCGGCTTCAACAAGTCGGTCTACACGAGTAATGGCTACGCGGTGCTGATGCCCGACATCACGTATCGGGTGGACGACCCCGGGATGTCGGCGGTCTGGTGTGTGCTGCCGGCGTTGGAGGCTGCGATCGAGACCGGCGTCGTCGACCCGGAACGTGTGGGGCTGCAAGGCCATTCATGGGGCGGCTACCAGACGGCGTTCCTGATTACACAGACGGACGCCTTCGCCGCGGCGTTGGCCGGAGCGCCGCTCACCAACATGATCAGCATGTACAGCTCGATCTATTGGAATACCGGTAGCGCGAACCAGCCGATCTTCGAGAGCAGCCAGGGGCGCTTCAGCGGCGGCTACTGGGAGGTGCCGGAGGCCTACATGCGGAACTCGCCGGTCTACTTCGCCGAGAACGTTACGACGCCGCTGCTGCTTCTGCACAACGACGAGGATGGCGCCGTCGATTGGAACCAGGGGATCGAGTACTTCAACACGCTACGGCGGTTGGAGAAACCGGTGGTGATGCTCCAGTACGTGGGCGAGAACCACGGCGTGCGCAAGCCGGCGAACCAGAAGGACTACACGGTACGCATGCGTGAGTTCTTCGACCATTATCTAAAGGGCGAGCCGGCGCCCGACTGGTGGACGGAGGGAGTGCCGCACCTGGAAATGGAAGAGCACCTTGAGGAGCGGGCGAAGCTGGTAAAGGAGAGGGGAGAGGAGGGCGCCCGATGAGGATGTCGAGAGGGCCAGCTCTGATAACGGTTATCGCGCTGACGGCCGCTGGCACGTTGGCCGCTCAGCAACCGGAAGGCCGTCTCATCACGGTCACTGGTGAGGCCGAGGTCCGAGTCGTGCCAGACGAAGTGGTGCTGACGTTGGGTGTCCAGACCTCTGACCTCGACCTCGGCATCGCCAAGGCGGAGAACGATCGGCGCGTCGAGGCGGTTTTGGCGGCGGCAGAATTGCTCGGGGTCGAGAGAGAGCACCTGCGAACCGAGTACCTTCAGATCGAGCCGCGCTATAGAGATCGCTACGAGGCGTTCGAGTTTCTGGGCTACTGGGTCCAGAAGACCATCGTCGTGCGACTTCGTGAGATTGGCGAGTTCGAGGACCTACTGTCGGCAGTCCTCGAGGCCGGAGCGAACTTCGTTCATGGGATCGACTTCCGCACTACGGAGCTGCGGGAACATCGCGACCGAGCACGGTCGCTGGCCATACAGGCAGCGGTCGAGAAAGCCGAGGCGATGGCCGCCGAGTTGGACGAAAGACTGGGCAGGCCCCGTTCGATCCGTGAGGACCAGTTCGGCTATTGGTCTTCATACGGCGCCTGGTGGGGCCGCCGTGCGGGTGGGGTGATGAGCCAGAACGTGGTCCAGAACATAGGTGCGGCGCCCTCCCGGCTCGAAGGGCCGACGACGCCCGGTCAGCTTTCGGTGACGGCGCGGGTGACCGTGAGCTTCGAGCTGGAATAGCCCGGCGCGTCCTGCTACAGCAAGCTCTCTAAGCCGAGCGAATCGGCATATGCGAACAGCGCCGGCAGTCCACCGGTGTGGAGGAAGACGATGGTGCGGTCGCGGGCGACCAAGCCGCGTCGCACGTGATCGATCAAGCCCGCCATCGCCTTCGAGGTATAGACGGGATCGAGCAGCAACGCATCACAACGCCCCGCCAGCTGCATAGCCTTCCGCGCCGCGTCCGTGAGCGCGCCGTAGCCCGGCCCAACGTAGTCGACGATACTGGTTAT